>Ga0136644_10000815_pt1 | contig 25034 bp, 34 predicted proteins | sample C_130820_EF_Meta_FD_94780 | JGI IMG/M metagenome (GOLD analysis project Ga0136644, IMG submission 94780) | Freshwater microbial communities from Lake Croche, Canada to study carbon cycling - C_130820_EF_MetaG (v2) (version 2) | ecosystem: Environmental > Aquatic > Freshwater > Lake | place...
AAGGATTATTGCGCCAGATTGTGCTGAAGATGGCGTAAAACCTGTTGAACCTGCGCTAAAAGGAGAAACACCGCCCGCTAAAGTAAAAGCGTTCCATGATCCAGCAGCGTAACCATAAAAAGCATTGGTTTCATTGTTGTATCTGATTTGACCAGCGGAGCCTACTGGCTGTTGTGCCGTTGAACCAATTGGCACAGTCATTGCACCAGTACCGGGCATCACCGTGTTGTCAGCTAAAGAAACCGTTGGGTTACCAGATTGACCATCCCCGTTCACCAAAGTAATTTGGTTTGTTGTACCAGTAATGGTACGGGGGTTGATACTGGAGCCACCAATAATAGCCAGCATTCCAGAGCCAGATAGGTTGGCCAAAGTGGCTGGAAGGCCGCTCAGAGCAAGTGTTGGATTGCCACCAGTGCCATTGGCGTTAGAAACGCTCAAACCAGCCCCAGAAACGGCGATAGAGCGCGAGGCTACCGTAGAGGCTGAGTCCTTCACAATAATGCCGCCAGCGGCGTTCTGGAGGCTCAGAGCCGTACCATTAAGGCTCATCTGGAAGTACGAAGTCGCACCACCGTCAACAATTGAGATTCCAGTACCAGCCGTAACGTAGCGGCTATTGGGCAGCGAAATCTGCTGCGTAGCCGTCAAGAACGTCTGTGTTTGGGTAGGCTGTACAGCAATCGCACTCGTAGTAGTCTGCACCGTCACGCCATTTTGGACGATAGGAACCGCCTCAGAGCCTGTTAGAGCGCCAGCGGCAGGTAATTGGAGTATGGATACTTGTGCTGACATTATGTACTCGTGTTATCAGGTGGATTTGGAGCAATAGTGTCCTGATTTCCATTTTGAGTAGGCGTCTGCGTATTCTGCTGGGTAGAAATCTGGTATTGACTTGTACCATCCAAAGACTGCGGGCCAGTCATGAGGAAGTTGTCGTTCGCAGCAACGCTGACATCAGGGCGGGGAAATCTTAGGTTAATACGCTCAGTTTTGCGGGCTGGCAAGCGATATGGATCAAGAGTATCCCTGCATCCACGCTCTGCACACACTCGAAGTCCGGGCGTGTTTCCATCCTGCACCAAAGTGACAAAGGGAACCTTCATCTTGCAGCGGTCGCACACGGCGATGGCCACAGAGGAAAGTCCAACGGTGTCAAGGAAAACAGGCATTATGCTGTATAAGGTGTGATATTGGGGGCAAGGTAGATTGGCGACTTATCGCGCTCTTCAGCCTCGGCTTCATTGTAAAAACGATCCGCCATTTTCTCAAGGTAGCCCACGCGATCCATAGCCACCTGCGGCAACTCCAGACTCATGCGATGGGCCAGCATAAACACCACGGCCTCGTACCAACGCTGGGGAACTTCCAATTCATCAGTCAAGGCGCCAACGTCCATGATCTGGCGCTGATACCATACCGTCATCTGAACGAATGGATTGCTTGGCACTGGCCAAAGGTAAACGGTTGGCTGGGGAATGGTTCTATCAAACCAGAACTGGAAGGGCTGATTGGCCGTAAAGTTCTTGTTTGGTAGGTTGGTGTAATCGTCGCGGTTCAAGCGAGACATCTGGATTTCGCGGCTGTTATTGCCCAAATAGAACTCACGCAGGGCCAAGGTTGTGCCGCTGTAGGCACGAATACGGTAGTAAGCCACCGCTTGGCCGGGGTCAATGTCAGTCCATACCCATTGGTTGTCTTGTACCAAAATGGTGCCGAGATCACTCAATTTGCTCCATGTGGAACCATCAGTCGAGTATTCGAGGATGATTGACCATGTAGCCGTGCCACCGCCCGAAATATAGGGCAAAAAGCCTATAGAACCGATGTAAATGGGGTTGTTTGAGCCACCATAGTTGACTGAAATGTTGCCATTTGAGGTGGACTGTTGGCAGTATGTATTGACGTTTCCATCATAAACATTGGCCACAACGCCCCCAGCAGACGATGTATAAGCCCCATCAGGGCGGTTCATCGTGCGATAGAGCACGTTTAGGACGTCAATGCACCCCAAGGGCATGGAATAGATGTATTGGTCAGCATTGAGGCCAATAACCTTCTTGTTAATAGCCCAATAATTGATGCCAATGTTGGCCAAGTGGGACAGAAGGAAGAAAAGCGACTGCTTGGACGATAAAACCTGCTCGTCTGTCAGTTCTTCAGCCAATTTCCCACAGCGACGTGCGCCATGATCAATCAACGTCTGGACATTGATGACTGTTGTGCCAACTGAACCCGAGTAAGCCATGACTGTCCTTTACCAGCCGGGGCAATCCCAGCGTTTTAATGATGCTTTTGCACGAGGCGCGTCACCCTTCGAGTGTTCTACTACGCCAGACATTCGAGCGCAGAAAGAATCCTTACGAGCACCGCCTTGTGGCTGTGGTGCCTTCAGGTGTGATCCTGTTTCCCGATTGTACTTGGCACGCCCTTTTGCAGTAAGTCCTGCGCCTGCTTTTGTGGATAATTTTTCACCACGCCCAACAGCCAGAGATGGATTTTTTGACATGATCTACCAGCAAGAATTGTTCATCTTGCCGCCTGTGCTCATTTTGGCGGTTTTTGCTGACTCTCGGAAGGCTTTAGCCGTTGGAGCACCTTTGCTACCCACTCGGCGCATTTTTTCTTCAGAGCCTTCAGCGATTCTTTCACGCTTTGCATTGATGTTGTCATACAAGCCGCCTCCTTTGAATTTTTTCCCCATATCAGCACTGACAAATTCCTTGCCGACTTTTTGAGGAACACCACCAAAGCCGCCCTTGGTGTGGGCAGCCGCTTCCATTAACCGATGTTGGGCTGGTGATTTGCTTGGCATGATTAACCCAACGGATTTACATAGTGTTTTACCATTTCAAGCACCACGGTATAAGTATCCCCGGCACTTGCATCCAACGTGGTGAATGTAATTGCGCCATCTACTCCAGTTCCCGCATTGTTGATCAATCCACCAATTTGACTGAAGTCTTGTTGATAAGCGTTGTTCTGCGGAATTGTTTCAATGATTACAGGAGTGCTTGCTTTCCACTTTAACTGCACTTCCATGCCATGAGTCAAAGCAGTAATCTTGGTAATTGTTACTCGGTCACAAGCCCCACCGCCAGAACCTGATGGAGCCAACAGGGCGGGATTAACTTTGACCACATTTGTCTCACCAGTGCCATCACTGGTGTTTGTGAATTTCATAATTGCAACGCGCTCACCATCCATGAGCGTTTGACTTGCGACTGCATCAGCCATATTTTTCTCCAATTAAAAGCGGGGGCCGAAGCCCCCGCCTTGATTACACTCGTCCGCCTCGTTTGAAGGTGCCAGACTGTCTGTCGTTGCTTACAGGCTGACTGGCTGGCTTCGATCCTTGGGGCATTGCTACGGCGCGACCAGTGTCGTTAACACTGCCCCCCGTAGCGTAGTGCTTTTTTGCAGCACCGCCTTTTTTGAAGCCACCGCCGTTGCCTTCTTTGACACCGCCAGTAGTTTTATTGGTCACACCGGGAGGTGTGCCATTGGCAGGACGATTTTCCCAATCTACCGAGCCGCCACCTTTGTAGCCGCCAGCGTTTTGCTCTTTTACGCCGCCAGTTCCATTAGCCTTGTCAGCCTTGGCTTGGTAGACCTTAGTAGTAGCGTAATCGCCATAAGACTCTTCAGATGGGATAGAACCGCCAGAAGCCATCTTCTTGGCTTTGCCGCCCTTCTTAAAGCCGCCAGCATTGCTTTCTTTAACGCCACCAGTACCGTTGGCTTTATCAGCCTTAGCGGAATAGACCTTAGTGGTGTCATAGTTACCATAAGATTCCTCCGAAGGAATAGTGCCGCCAGTAGCGTACTTACCACCCTTCTTCAGTTTCAAATCGGTGCCTTTGCCGCCTTTGTGCTCTTGCTTGTCGTGCTGCTTGAAAGCCTTCTTGATCATGGCTTTGTCTTGCGCCATGTCCATGTCTTTGCTCTCAGCCTTGCCACCCTTCTTCATGGTGTTACCCATAGGAGGAGCAAGCGGAGGCCCCATAGTGGGCTTAGGAGCCATCTTGGCCATCATGGCCTTGCGACGCATAGCCATCGAAGGACGACCGGGAGAAGCCACAGGAGCGTTGAGGGCAGGACGGCCAACCAATGCTGGCGTACCAGCAAGAGCGCCCATCACGCCGCCATCCATCATGTGATGCATCTTCTTGTGACCAGCCTCTGCCTTAGCAGCGCCGCCCTTTTTGAAGTTCACATGGCCGCCCTTTTTGAGTTTCAACTCAACTGTAGGCTCAGTGGTCTCCATTTTCACCATTGGTTTAAATTGTCCCATGTCGCTCTCCTTTAGGCTTGGGTTACGCCAAGAGCGCCAACGCGAGTAGCGTTCGGGCCAATAGCGATACCGGGCAATGCAATGGTCATCACTGTACGAACAGTACCGTCCGAAGCAGTAGCAGGCGTATAGGTTCCGCGAACGTCACCAGTAGTTGCAGTGGCAGTAGCCATATCAGCGGCAACAAAAGTGCCAGCGTCTTGGGCCAATGTGTTGTTACTCTTTACGCTTGTGACGTAAGCCACGTTGAACACGCGAACGGGCAAACCTAACTTATCGCTTGTTCCAACCACAGCGGCGGTTGCAGAACCTGCAATCGTTACACCAGAGATTTGGAAAAATGCCTTCAAACCAGTAACAGCAGTTCCAGCGGTAGCAACGGTAATGGTTTCAGTCATCGCTTGGCCGTAGTAATCGTAACCACTAACGGTAAAAGCACGAGCAGTTGTTGAGCAGTTCACTTTGATTGCGCGTGGCAAATCAAGTTGAATTACAGTTGTACCGTTGTTGAGAACAACAGACTTGGCTGAAGTGCCAGCAGTAAGCGTCAGTGAGCCAGCGCCAGAAGGTGCTTGCGATGCGGCGATGTTGTTGGTTATAGCGGCTTGAGGGATAACATCCCAAATGTAGACGCGACCAACAGGGCCAATACCCAAATCCATAGGAGAGGGGTCATCAAACGCGATGTTGCCATGCGCGTACATTGTGGTGCTAGATGCAGTCACAGATTGGTTGATGGTGTATGTACCAGTACCACCAGTACCAGTACCGTAGCCAGTGATGTAAGTGCCATCGGTTACGCTTGAACCGTCAACATACATACCAACCACAATGGGTGCGCCTTGCAACGTAGCAGTCACGTTCAATACGTTTGAAGACATTGAACCAGTGAAAATCGTGGTGTAAGGGCGAATACCCGTGCCCATGTAAGTTTGGGCTGGGCCTAGAAATAGATCATCAGAAAATTGAGGCATCGTCTGCTCCTTGAAAAGTTTGACGAGATTAAAAACAAGAAGGGGGGAGGGCTTTCACCTTCCCCCCTGTCACTTTACACGCCGGGTGTACCGTACATTGCACGCCAGTCGGTGAAACCAACTTGGTAACGCTCGGTAGCCTTATACCGCATGGTATCGGTCTCGAAGTCACCTTCCATTGTTTTCTCCAACTTACGACGCATCAGAAGTTTCATACCTTCAGGAGCGTCGGTCTGCACCCACCATGCGGTGGCGCTGGTCAGACGCGAGATAACAGCAGCACCCTCGTCCAGCAAGCCGATAGACTTGATGGGGTTGATGTCGTTGTTTGCGTTGCCAGTGCGCAGCACAGACTTCAGCAGCACTTCGGCTTGGAAAATGTTGCCGGGGGCCACCACCAATTGGCGGGGAACCAGACGAATCTTCTTGCCGTTGTTGTCCACTGCTTGGCGGATTTGGATCAGCATCTGCTCCAGAGAAGTCTGGGACAGGTTTGCTGCCGTAGCCAACAAGTTGGACGCAGTGCCGTTGACGATGGGGTGAGCATTGGAGTTCAGTTGAACGCCATCGCCACCGGGGTATGCGCTGTTGAAAGCGCGGTTCAGCACGTTTGCCGACAGAGTCTCTTTGGTTTCAATCAGGGATTGAGCCAAATGCTTGGCATACACCTGACCGATACGGATGTGGTCACCGTCCTCGACCAAAACTTTGGTCAGAGCGAATGCCAAACCAAAGACTTGGTAGACATAGCGCTGGAGGAACAGAACACCACCTTGTTGGTACGACACAGGAGTGCCGTCAGGCAACTGAGGTGCTGCACCAAAACCGTAGAGAACAGGCTCTTCGTGGTAGTTACGGGGGATACCATCCTGCTCGCGGAACACACGGCTCCACTCGTCTTGACGTTGGTCATAGACCCCGTCAAAACATTCGTTTAGGATAGGCTCGACGATTGACCGAAAATCGGTACTGCGCATTGGAGCGGCCATTTTATGTTACTCCTTAGAATGCGTTGATAGTGGCGACATACTGGCTACGGCTCACTTGAACCTGAACCACAGTGTATGCATCGCCCCAAGCGTTATCAACGCCGTTGTACAAACCGATGATGCGAACATCACCAACCGAACCCGAACCAACAGGAGTGGCCGAGATAGTTGCTTGAGACAGACCCGTGGTCGTAGAACCAGCGGAAATGTTTGTGAAGTTTGCTTGATCGCCGATAGAGGTTTGAGCCAGACTGCCATCAGCCTGAATGTCGTAAACGATATTCGGGTCAGAATAGTAGTAAGTCACTTCAGAACCAGTGGTGTATGCAGTGCTTGCAATCCATTGGTTGCTGATTTGGCGGCGCCCGTTCAGATCAGTGTACTCGTGACCAGCGAAAGCACCTTGATAGGCACTACCAGCAGTCGCAGCAATGATGTTTCCAGACGTGTTAAGTGCTACAGGCTGGCCTTTTAAGATACCAGTGCTATAGCCAGAGGCAATACCGTTAGCCAACGCGACAGCGCGATCCAACCCAGAAGGGTGAAACGATGGGCGCAGACCAAACGGAGCATTAGTTGAAGACATAGTCTTACTCCTTGTTTGTTTACAAAAACCTTATCCGAAAAATTCGGGGGCAGGTATCGGTTTGTCTAGACTGTCCATGCCTTCGCCTTCAATCTGACCCAGTGGTCGCCCACGGCTATCGCGTCCAACTTGTTGCTCCGCCTGCATGCGAATTTTGTTCGCTTCTTCCTGCGGTGCATCGTGGTGAAAATGGGCCATTACTGCCTGATACCGTTCCATCGGAATCTTAAACAGCAACATCTCATTACACGCAATAAAACCAACATGCTCTCCAGCCTTTACACGGTAATTCTCAAACCCCGGATACTCCTCTGATTTAACAGGGACGTAACCAAGACGAATCCGCTTGTCGATGCTGTCGTAACTGTTCGTCGTCGAAAGCCAGCAAAGGTGCCAACCCTTTGTTTCGGGTACGGCGGGCAATGCGCTTTGTGTCCACTCATCCTTCCACATTTTTATCTGTTCGTCGGACGATGCAAACTGTTTCTCTGGGGCCTCTCGAACTGGATCGAGACTTGCGCGACTTTCGCGTCCACCATTAGAAAGATTTTTTTTAAGACGGGAATCCATAATTTACTCCTTTTAATAACCACTATTACGTTGCTGTCGTGCATATTGAGCGTAGGTTTTAATCATCTTCGCTCGTTTTTCAGGGTTGTCCCACATGCCAGCCTCTTTGATTGCACTAACCTGTTCCCTCGAAAGGGTGAACTGATTACTGCCACCTCGTGATGCTGCGGATTCACGCCCTGAGCCAGTTACAACATTTCGCGGTCGTCGCTGAGTCGGTTTCTCGTCTGCGTAATCATTATACCTATGTGGTAGGTATCTCTGCAAGCGATTGTCAAGTTCTTCCCAGTATTCTGCGGACTTGGGGTTCCAACCTTCAGAACCCATCGCTTCGTCAATGGCCAAAGCCACTTTTGAGTCGGCATCCCCGCCTTTGGGGTCGTACCAACGGTTGTTTGACATCCAAGTGCTGGCATGGTTAGCCACCGCAGGGTCTGGCGCCTGAATTGTGCGTTGACGCTGTGGTGCAGTAGCCTTTTTCTTGATGTTTTCAAGCGCTTCGGCGTTTCTGCGGGCCTCAAACCACATTTCCTGCGCGTTTGCCAGCAAATTACCGTCGCCAACAGACGTAGCCTCGGACATTTTCTGTTTTGCGAAGGCAATACGGTTCTTTTGCTCCTGAATAGCCGAATTTATGCGAGCAATTTCGCTTCCATGCGACTTTTTCTCCAAAACAGCCAGCCGATCCAGCAATTCTTGGTTTTGGCGCGACAACATGTCCATTTTGAGGTTTTTTTCCTCTTGGACTTGCTTGTGGTACTCCTTACGGCGATGGCGTTTCAGGCGCTTTTGCTCCCGTAAAGCCTCTGCCTCGGGGTCAACGAACCCGCCACTGGCCATTTCTTCCTGTCTGGCACGCTCATCGTCCTCATCAGTGTCGTCTGGTGTCTCTGAAGTGACAACTTTCTGTTGCTCATCAGGTGATTCAATGCTATCTGGCAAGTCGATGATGGCTGAACCATCTGCCGCCTCCTGAATCTGAATCACTTCCTGTGCTTCTTGCTCTGCTGTGTTGTTACTCATATGAACGCCCTCATGGCAAGTGGGTTACCAGTGACCTTGGCAATCACTTCGTGGTCGTTTAGAACCATAAAGAGGGCTGGGTCTTCGGTGTCGTCTTCGCCGAAGACTTTTACTTCCCAGCGATCACCGCCCCACTTGGGCACGCGCAGGTAGTCACCCACTTCGCACCAAATTCCCTCTACCCACGGCTCCATAGTGTCGCGTTTTTTAAACGCCAATGGCCCAAGCGCAATTACTTTTGCAACCATGTTTTGCCACTTTTCGGTTTCCCGTGTTTCGTTGGGCAAAATCAAGCCGCTTTTAAGCATTTTTTTTGATCGACGCAGTTGTACCAAAACTCTTGCGCCAAGTGGAATCGCTCCGGGGTCTACAGCGGGAAAGGCTTCCTGCAAATCGGCGTCAGTAAACGCCTCCGGTTCATTCATTTTCATCTTCTTCCTTTAGAAGTTGGTTGAGAATTTCAAGGGCTTCTCCAAGACCCGCATTGATACCGACCAGACGTTGATAAGCCTCGTAAGTCATGCAGTTGCCCGCAATGACCGACGCGCCTATCTCGTCTTGCCGCGCTTTTACAGCGCCGATGAAGTCGGAAACGTATCTCATGCGTTCTTGCTGTCAACGCCCTTGTTCGTAAAGTTCCCGTGGTCAGAATTGGCCAAGGGTTGAGTCGCTTTCGATTGCTCTTTCAGTTCGCTTCCATTGATCCATGCGCCAGTAGCGTTGCGGTGTTGCTGACGTACTGTTTCAGATTGCTCTTCTTTCAAGGTTACAGCCATGTTTATGCTCCTAAGTTACGTTGGGTTGCTCTTTGCAAGTCAAGCGCGGTGCGCTCTTGCTCTTTTTGCAGTTTGGCCTCGTCTACCGTAAGGTCTGCCGCTTTCATCCTCTCTGCTGTGAGGTTGTTTTCGGTGTTCATGGCGATACGAGCCTGCAAATCTTGTTGCTTGACCTGCAAATCCTGCTGGTCGCGGGCTGCGCGACGCTGAGTTTCTGCAAGGGAAGCCTGCAATACAGCCTGCGCCTCTGCATCTGGAGGTGTGGGCGGTGGTTGAACCATCTGCTGCATGAGGGCACCGAGTTTCTCCAGCGCTGGCATGACGCCTTTGAATACTTCTGCGGTGTCCAATTTGACGTGGTCGCCTGCAACAGCAAAGGCTTTGTCGATGGTGGCAGCCATTTTGGAATCCTCGTATGGCCCAAGTTTGATGTTGGTGCCCGCCGTGACGTAGCCTTCCATCTGTTCCTTGTACCAAAGCAGCATGTGTTGCTTGATGTGTTCCATTGCTTGGGGAACATATTTCTGCGCAATGAGTTTGTTTGATCCCAAAATTGGGTCGAGCGCAAAGGTAAGGTGCGTCTGGATGTGAGCCAAGTGGTCTTGGCCGGGATACGCAAACGCAGACTTGCCCAATGCCATCGCCGTGTTCTCGTCGGCAGCGTTGTTCTCTGCTGGCTTGTTGGCGTTGGGAATAAGTTCCTGAATGTCTGGAATCTTCAACTGCTTGAGCATGCGAGTCATCACTGCACGCTGGTCAAAAATGGTCATGCCTGCTGGCGAACTGGACAACTGAAGCACAGCCTGCATCTGAGCCATGCGCTGGGTCTCAGAGAAAATGTGCGGATCGCTGACAGGGATGATGTCGCTGTTGGTGGAGAAGTCTTCCTTCGTGATGGGCAGATCAACCACCATCTCGTTGCGACGCATATCGTCCAAGTACCAACGATTGATGCGTCCCAGAATCTGCAAGACGCGACGCTGGCTGTTGTGCAAGCGGGCGTGGATCGACGAAAAAACTGCGGCTCCCTGCTCAATCAGCGCTTGCGTAGTGCCAACAGGCATCTGCGAGGTGGCGTCGGCGATCTTCTCTTCTGCCGTGGTCACAACGCCCTTGGCTGCTTTGTCCAGCCAGCCGAGCAATTCAAACAGCACGGGGCTGGGCTGGTTGAATGGCATGGGCATGGCCACTTGGCGAATGTCGTTGACTCCCGGCCCCGCTTCGATCTCGGTAACCTGAGTCATCTCGACGTTTTGAGACTGGCCGCTGATCTTGGCACCCTTCAACTTCAGCATGGTGGCCGAGTTGTTGATGTGCGCAGTGTCCAGCAAGGCCCTTAAAGCGCCCGTCAAGGCCGCTGCAAGGCCGCCGATGAGGTGAGGTAGCCCGATGGCATAAGCGCCGCGCCAAGGAATGAATTTGAACTCCACAACCCAGTCCAGTTTGGTCATGGTTTCGTCGTTCTCTTCCCAGTTGCGATAGAGGCCCAGAACTTCTGAGTCCAACTTGTCGACCATCAGGATGTAGGGAGCGCTCTCGCCCTTGGTAATCGGGTCGTCGTCCAACGAAAGGTAGCAGTAAATGTGATAGACAGTGCGCAAGCCGTCCTCGTTGTCCTGCCACTTGCGACCTTCAATCTTGTTGTTGGCTTTTTCTGCTGCGGTTTCCTCTGGTTCCATTGTGGCGTCAATCAAGTCAACGTCACGATATAAGCCAGACTCCACGCGCTGATCAAATTCCCAACGAGTGATGTCTTGCTGCTCCGCCGCACGCTGGGCGGTGTAGAAGTTTGACGCCGCAAAAGGGATGATCATATTGTCGATGGCGATGAACTCAGCGCAGGGGCGCTTCTTTTTCTCGTCGTACCAGAGTTTTAGGTACTGCGAGCCACCAAGCGGCAATTGGGTCAGGAGTTGCTCCTGCTCGTCGCGGAACTCTTCGATCTGCTCGGTCAACTGCCAGTTTGTCCAGTCTTTCTTGCGCTCGGCACGCGCTTCCTTGTCGTCGTTGACCTCGCCAATGATCTTGGTTTTGACTGGGCCGTCTGGCGGGAACAATTCCTTCATGGCGCGGGAAGCAAAGTCCACGCAGGCTTCGGCCATGATGGGGTGGACAACCTTGCTGGCACCCATGAACTGAGCGCCGCCGGGGGCTTCATTGCCCATGCCAGTACGTTTCAGGCCCTCTTCGTACTTCTTGTCGCGCTCTTTGCGGGCTTCCTTGTCCTTGTCAACCAAGTCGAGGTAGCGCAGGGCAATGCGACCCAATTCCATGCTGCTGATGGTTTCTTCGGCAAGGTTCTCGTAGAAGTCTGAGTCTTCTGGCCCTTTTTCCTTGGGCATGTTGACGATAGCGGAGCCGTCTGGCTGCTCTTCTACGTCGGGACGATCCATGTCATCCTCTTCCATGTCCACAACAGCGCTGCCGTCAGGCATGTTTTTGATGCCTTGGATAAAACGATCAGCGTTTTGGTCAATGGGGTATTGGGTGGCCATAGTGGTTTCCTTTATTGCGCAAATGCAGCCAAGCCGCCTTTTGCTTGCTTCTTAACATTCATGGGTTCAAACACCGCCGCTGCCTTGTTCTCTGGGCTGATGTAGCCAGAGAAACCGTGCTCTTTGATCATTCGCTCGACGTCGTTGAGGTTCTGTGTGGCATCGGTGATGCCTTGGTTGTATTTCGCTGTATAGGGCGTGCGATTAGCCTCTGCCGCTAGTGTACGCAGTTTCAATGGGTCTTTGGACAAGTCGTATAGATTGTTTGACTCAGCGCGATAGCGATTGATGCCCAGCCCCGGCTCTGGCCGCACTTCACCCGGCTCACCGAGGTAGAAGTATGTGCGGTTCTTTACTGCGTCCTTGGCTTGCAGGCGCTCTGCCTCGCGGCCTTTGATGCCTGTGCCATAGAACGATGGGTTAGTCTGCTGCACGTCTGGGCTGTGGCTGTAGTGTGTAAGCACAGACGAGGTGGTCGATCCCTCTGGTGGCCTGATGATGCCGTTGAGGTAGGAGGGCATGCCTCCGCTGAACATAGGATCAATAAACTCAGGCGGCAAAACTACTGGCACGTTAGGGGCAAACTGCAAGTCATTGAACGCTGCTCTGCGGTCTGCCTTGATCCGCTCGTAATCGGCTGTCTTGCCTGCCCGCTTGGCTTCGTAGGCTTTCTGATCCAATATGGCCAACTGCTTTTTCAGTTCTGCGTTGAGCGGGCTGTAGTTGACTACGCTGTTCTGGCCGCGAGTTTCCGATGCCAGCGCAATTCGAGCCAAGGGGCTGTACATCTGGCTATGGTCGGCAAACGCCTGCTCTTCACCCTTGGGGCCAAACTGGTTGCCGTCAATTGCATGGCCAAAGAAGTCATGCACTGCGCGGAACTTCTCGTTTTGATTTAAGCCAGTCTCTGGGTCAACCTTGTTGAGGAAGGGGTGCTCGTCGCCGCCTTGGAACACGTACAGGTGGTTGTTGCCGTGGACGTCACCAAGCATCTCTTGGCTGCTGACGTAGTTGCCTTCACCTGCTCGGTGGTAGGACATATTGACTGGCAGGTGCTTGAACTGCTGGTCGGTTTCTTGGGCAATCTGCTCGTAAGCCTTCTTCATTAGGTCGTCGTAGTCTTTCGCGCCAGACTTTGCGATGACCTTTGGCATCTGGCGCTTGTACGCCTCAAATACCGCTTGCTTGTACTCAGGTGAACCCTGCACCGCCGTCATGAACGTGGTGGCGATTGGAGACTGCTTGGAGAGGGAACTCTCGGGGATTTCCAATTTGGCAAATGGTCGCCCCATGTTCTTGCGGCTGTACTGGTCTGCCGCTTGGAGAGCAATGTTGCTCTCTGGCTGCATCAGTCCTTCCACGTCCTCTGGCGAATGGAATTGCGCAATTTTGCCTCGAACCTGTCCTGCTCCGCTGGTGTCCGCGCTTGGCTGGGATAGGATTTCTCGTACTCCTCTATCCGCTGCTGACGTTCCCTCAGTCGTTGAAGGCGTGACTCTAAAGAATGGCCCGTCTTGTCTTGTTGCATACTTAACTCCTTGTTTAACGCCAGATTCTAACGCAGGTGCTGCTTTGCTCACATCCACAATAGATGCACCCACTGGCAAGCCTTTGGTTAACGAAGCGATCTTCGAAAGGCCAGCAGGGGCAAGCAACGAGGCTGCGTTGGACAGCAGGGGATAGTCGCCCTCAGTCATGCCCGCCTCACGCATGGCGTCATTGATGGCCTCTGTGTCGGTGAGTTTGACCTTGGGCACGCGATCTACTTCCACCTTCTCAAACTGCTTGCCGCTCATGGGCAGGACAGACTCGGGCTTGCTCAGGGCAGGAACCTTGCTTTGCAGCCAGTTGGCCATCTCGGGCAGTTGGCCAGCCAGCACAGCGCCTGTTTGCAGGGCTAAGTCCTTCACGCCACCCTGCTTCTTGAGTTGGGCCTTCTCCTTCTCGTACTGAGCCTTGAGTGCCCTGCCTACGTCAGCAATGCTCTGGCGGGTGTCTTCGGACACTGGGGCGTCAGGGATGGATAGCGGGTCGGTGTAGCCACCACCCTCAAAGTGGCGCACTGTGCCGCCCTTGGCGAAGGCTGCGTCTTGGATTATTTGGCCGCCGTCGTTCATGTCTGGGCGGGTGTCCTCTGGGCCACCGTCAGGCTGGCCGCCTTGGGCCATGTGCTGGGCTTGTTTGAGGGCTACATGCCAAGGGTTGCCAGTGGCTGAGTTGCCGCTCTTGGCTGCCTTGAGGGCCTCCATCCAGTGGCGCCCTTTGTTTATAGGGCCACCAGCGGCTTTGGTTATGTCTGGGCTGGTGATGTCGTAGGTGCCTTGGTTGCCTGTGGCGGATTTGATTTTGTTTGGCTCAAACACAACTAATTCGGTAATCTCGTTGTTTGGCCCTCGCTTAATAATTGAATCGTACCCAGCATCTTGTATTCTTTTTGAAAACTCATTTGATTCTTCTTGAGTTTTAAATGGCATTGCCCTATCAAACTCATAAGGATTTTTTACTTGAGCATGGACGGGCATTACATTGGAACCAGTATCGCCTGAAACCAATTTTGAATAAAGCGAGGCCACACCGGGGTTTTGACTTAAATACACGCCTCCACCAACGCTACTTACATCCGATGATCCTCTTTTGGATAAATCAAACGATTTGATGTCGCCTTTCGTGCCATGATATAGACGATCCTTAACAGCGCTTGGCTCAAGGAACTTGGCAAGGTTGGCATCACGCTCTGCTGCTGGTAACACCTTCTCGCCAGCGCTGGTTACCGCTTGCAGGGCTTTCATCCAGCCCCCTGCTCCAGCGTGGACGACGCCGCCTTGCTTGTGGCCAGCCTTGTCCAGCCCCATGAGCATATCGTGGGTGATGGGCTGCTTGCCATAGCCACGCAAGTCCCAATCGCTGATCAGGTTGCCGAGTTGGCGGGGGTGCTCTTTTGACGCAATGTCAGACAAAATCTTGGCGTGCAGATCAGGCAGGGCATGCTCCACTGGGGCTGGCATGAATGTGACGTCGAGGTTCTGGCCCTCCACCTGATGGGGGAAGTCGGCGTTCAGGTCTGGGCGGTACGTCTTCCTGCCGTTGAGGGTAAACAACTGGCTGCCCACAGAGAAGTTGGGCAAGCCCTCCATCATGGGGTCAGAATTGCGGGCAATGATGCTGGGCATGTCGATGATGGTCTTTTGGGGAACTCGCCCCAGCCCCTTGCCTGATCCAAGGGCGTCGGCCATTTTGGTTCGGGTCTCGAATGTCATCTCGTAAGGGTCGATGGACAAGGCATCGGTGCCGATGTCAAAGCCCTCGGGAGCCAAGCCGTTCTTGACGAAGTGATTGTTCAGGGCTTGTCTGGTCTCTGGCGTGAGTTGATCCACGTTGGCGTGGAACTCGTGCAGGGCGTCTTGCAGGATGCTGGGGTCACCACGCAGTTGCTCGGGGGCGCCGATGTAGGTTGACCAGATCGTGTCAGGCGTAGAGGCGTTGGCCATAGCCGTGGCCTTGCCGGGTTTTGCTAATCCCCAGACAGACTGGCCGAAGTTGGGGTCAACAAGTTGCTGGCGTGAGAACAGGGCGCCTGACTTGTTCTTGCCTTGATTGGCGCCATACAGAGAACGGTTGGTGCTGGTCACGTTGAGTACCTTGCCTTCGTGTGGGCCAAGAGCCTCGGACGCTTTAATGACCTTCAAAGCCTCGGGGGATACGCGCTCGCCAGCCCCGAGCGCTTTCATGATTGTCATCAGGCCACCGCCGCCCATCTTGACAGGGCCACCCTGCTTAAAGGGGAAATCCTTTTTTGCAGCATACGTCGGCTTCTTGGCCAATACCAGCGGGCCAATCTGCAATACCTCTTCAGCCTTGGACACAGGCTGCATGGTCGCTCGGTCATAGAAATAACCGTGGCGCTCGGGATCCATGCCCACTTGAATCCAGTCTGGGTGATCCAGATAGTCGTGAGCGTCAGCGTAAGCCTGCTCAGGGTCGGTTGGCTTCCACTTGCCCTCCATTGTGGCCAGCGTGCTCTTGGGTGCGCCTTGGGCGATCTTCATGGCGCCGCCGGGATGGACGTTAAAGTCCACGTCAGTAGCCGCAGCCACTGGCTCATAGCCAATGCGTTTGCCAGCCCCGCCATACACCTTCTTGCCGCTCTGTGGGCCATGCACGGTGACAACCCATGTATTGGCGTCTTGATACGAAGGGATGTCCAGACGCAGGCCAACTGGGTCGCCTTCGTTCAGGGTGCTGGACGGTACGCCGAAGTAAGACGCCTTGTGCGGAGTGTCGGGCCTCTCTCGGTTGGTCTTGTTCAAGGCGGCCAGAATTTGGTCTTGGCTTGCTGGGCGTGGCACCGACGCATAGGGCGACACTGGCTTGAATTGGTTGACCAGTTGGTCGTACTGCTGTGGCGTTACGTCTTGGCCAAGGCGCTGGGCAGCCTCGGTAAGTTGGGGCACGCGCTTGGTCACATCCTTGAACGACATAGCCAAACGATCCGCCACTGGCGCGTCTTTGATCAGGTTTGCAATCTGTGCCAGTCCAGCCATGCTTTACTCCGAGTAAGGGTTTACCCTGCGTTGTTGGGTGTATTCGATGTAGTCATCGTCGTCATTATCTCTCGGCTCGGGGTCGATGTCGAGGAAGCCCATGTCCTTGAGCAGACGCATAGCCTGAGTCGCAGAGTCAACATAGTCGTCGTGGGCAGAGTCAGGGAATGAGCATATCTGGCTGAGGAAGCCCTCGCACCAGTCCTTGACGAATCCCTTGCGCACGCTTGACTCAGGGAGCCAGACACGGCCAGCGGCAAAGATAGCCGCTGTGATCTGGAGGCGCTGCATCTTGTCTGCTCGTCCGGGGTTGTACGCCTGCACAGGCAGGTGCGCCTTCTGTAGTTCCTGAATCAGGGAGATACCAGCAGCCTTGTCCTCCACGAGGATCAAGTCGGGGCGCTTGGCTTCCCTGCCCTCGCCGTAGGATGTGCGCCACTCGTCGAACACCTTGGGCTTGAGGTTGGGGAAGGACAGGTGCTCGGCCCAGCACTCCAGCAGCATCACGCTCATGGGGCCGTCCTGCGGCTTGAATACGCCCCAGACAGTGCAGGCTGTAGGGTCGTTGTGCTCCTTCTCGCTGAAGGCGCAGTCTAGGCTGATGACGATGTACTCGCAGGGCGGGATCGGGCGGTTGGCTGGCCACAACTTGAACATGTCGCGGGTGACCACCTTGCCGTCCTCTAAGTCGATCACCTCGCCCATCACCTCCTGCTGGTACAACTTGCTGCCCTTGTACTGTTCCAATTGGCGCTTGAAGGTAGGCGCTAGGTTCTTCTCGTTGGCGTAGGTGGAGGCGCGGTCGATGACCACGTCGTCGCCTTCCCTGCCCAGCAGGTCAAGGATCAAGTCCTTGGGCCTCGGGGTCGTGGTAACGATAACTCGGGGCTGGCTGTGCTCCTGCTTGTCTGGCTTGATACGCAGGCCCATGACCATCATGTCCCACGCCTCTTGGATGTAGTGGAAGGCGGCCAACTCGTCGCACCACGCAAAGGAGGAGTTAATACCGCGAAGGCGGTCGTAGGAGTCGGCGGACACTCCCCTGATCTTGGAGCCGTTGGATAGCCTGATCTGGTGGTCTTGCTTGTTGTAGTCCAGCACGAGGGCTGGAGGGATGACCGCGAGTAAGCCTGATGGCCCCTCGAAGCAGGTGAACTTCAAGTCGCTGGACGTAGGCGCCACAACCACGCTCATCGTGCCGGGATGGCGCCATGCCAGCCACCATAGGGCCTCGGCTGCTGATCTGGTCTTACCAGCCCCACGCCCTGCCAGCATCATCCATGTCGTCCAGTCCTGCTCCAATGGGGGCGGAATCTGGTAGGCATGGGCGCCTGATACCCATTGGGCATGGGCGATGATGGCCATACGCTCGTGCTCGGGCTGGGCCTCAAATTGTCGGGCCAAGTCCTCGTCGAGGTGCTCAGCCAGCACGCTTGCTCATCTCCATGTTTTTTATGACCTCGAACAGGCGGCTGGCGTTGGCGTCCTCTGTGGCGATGGGCGCCCCACCTTCCACGCCCTCCACGGCCACTCGGTCGCCGTACTTCTTGGGACGCAGTTTAGATGCCGTCCACTTACGGGCCTCAATGCGGTTCTTTTGCCACTGCAAGAAGGCGCCGTCGAGTTTGTGCTCAATCAGTTCGCCAGTGCGCTTGTCCACTACGTCCACGATCTCGGGCTGCTCGTCGGCGATGTCGATGATTTCATCGGCCAGAGTCTCGGCTTGCTCTTCACGTGCGCGGGTGTACTGCTTCAGGAAATCAGGATTCTTCAGCAGCCAGTTGTAAATCGTCCCCTGCGATGGGAGCAATTTCTCTGTGTCTTCCTTCAGTATCTTACGCAGGCTCATGCCCTCACTGAGCATTACGCAAATGAAGTCTGCTGTCTCTTGGTTGAATTTGCTGGGAGCGCCGATCTTGGCCTTTTTGGCGGGCGCAGGTACATTCCCCTTGGCTTTGGGGAGATCGGCCCGTTTTGGGGCCTTCTGGCGCGTTTTAGAAGTGGTTTCTGGCATGACCCTTAGTCCCGATAGTGAATGATGACGCAAGTGTAGCCGATTCGCTTGCCATTCGCTATCTGGTTGCGGAGGCTGGGTTTGCACCAGCGATCTCACGGTTATGAGCCGTGCGGATTCCTACTTTCCCACTCCGCGATATTGGGCGTTGGTGGCTGCTCACATAAAGCAGTGTGTTTTAACCAAGGTTCTGCGGAACTTCATGCGGCGGCGCTAACCCGCCGGACAACCACCAACACGGCTGGGGACTGGGTTTTCTAAAAGATAACCCCGTCGGGTCGCCCACGACTCGGGACTTCGAGCCGTCTTCCAATCCCCATGCGTGTTGCCACTGGGTTGCATTATACCCCAATGGCAAAGATAGCAAAGCCCTCTCGTGAAGGGCCTGCTGGCTATGTACGGTTGCCACCCTTAACCGACGGTCGTTGTTTCGCTTTCGGTTCGCTAACGATTCGCTAACTCATGCCGCGAATATATCACAACTCCTCGACATTCAAGTAGGTGGTGCAGACGTAGCCAAACAGCATCCCTGCCCACAACATGGCGAACTTGCCAATGATGCCGTCGAGGGACATGCCAAGCACGAGGGACAGTGTGGCCAGCACTGCAATGGCTATGTCGGCCAAGATGACGTCGCGGCTCATGCTGTCACCTCCTTGGCCAATATCTCTTGCAGACCAGCCACCAGTGCCAGCGCCTCTTTTCGGGTGAGCACCGTGCTCATGCTGGCGCCATGGCCTGCGAGGTACAGCCATGTGCCGCTCTCGTCCCATTCGCATACGCTAACGCGCACGCCATGCTCTGTGCTGATTGTGGTTTCGATTTCTTTTGTCATAACGATTCGCTTTCGAGTGGTTGATGTTTGGTTAACGGGGCCGAGGCCCCTTTGGTTTACTTGCTGGTGACCTTTACGCTGAAACGTGCGCCAGTCTTGGTGTACTTAGCGTAAACGTCTGCGCCGTGCTCTTTGATGAACGCCTCTTTGTCGAAGGTGGTCACGTTGGATTCGATGTAGGTGGCTTTGAACAGTGCGCCTTGCACTACCTTGGCGCCGCCCTTGCTGGCGCTGTCCTTGATGGCGTCCTTGATCTTGTCTGCCTCGGCTGTCAGATCGGCGATCTGGGCCAGCAGGGCGCCAAGTACGTCCACCTCGCTGATTGCTACTGCGGACATTTCGATGTTGGTGATTGCATTCATGATTTCGCTTCCTTTTTCGCTTTGCTTACCTCTGGCGGGATTGCCATTGTGTGTAAGTATACCTTAAACGTGGCGAGTTTCAGATCGGTTGACAAAAAAAATAAAAATATTTTTTAAGGGGGTTTCCCCCCTCCCTTACTGGCCCGCTTCCAGAATCTTGTTGGCTGCGCTGAAAATGCGCTGGGCTGACTTATCGCTGACTTCGGCGCCTTGGAGCCATGACTGGATATAGCCACGAGACTCGTCCAGACCGGGCAAATTGAGCAGGGAACACAGCAGGTAGGCTACCCCCTCGGCTTCCACCTCGCGGACGTCCCTTGGGGTCATATCGCTGTCTGTGATGAGGCCCTCGTTGGTGTGGCCCAGCACGACGTGAGCCAACTCGTGGAACCGAGTCTTATGCGGCAGTGCAGCAATTGGGTTAACTGCAATGGTGCGCAGTTGGGCGTAGCCCTGCACGTTACCGTTGGCCAGAGCGAAGTGCTCCTCTGTGATGTCCAGTGCGGCCAGCGCCTTAGCCTTGTCCCATGCTGGGGTGACCGCCTCGTGGGCGAAGTCCTCGCCCTCTGTCTGGCTCAGGACAAACCAGTTGTTGCGCAGGGAGAACATAGAGAACACCTCGCCAGTCTTCTCGCCTGCCTCGTCCTTTTTGTTGATGGTCACAGGCATGACCAGAGCGATGGCCTTCTGGCCCTTCTGGACGCTACGGCCCAACTCGTTCCACTTCTTGAAGGTGGCGATAGGGCCGACAGGGATGTCGCGGGCCATGCACTGGCTGTAGGCCAGCAATTGGTTACCGATGCTATAGCCGCGAAAGGCAGAGTACGCCTTGCTGATGATGCCGGGTTGGCTGACTGCGTCGTTGAGCAGTTGGGAGAAGTTTGCTTTTTCCATGATGTCGCTTCCTTTTTCGCTGTTGTGCCGATAGTGGCGGGTTTAAGTATACATTAAACGGTGTAGGCTTTGGATCGGTTGACAACGTTTTGTAAATTTTCCATTTTTAGGTGAGCGATCAACTCCCTGAGCAGGATATTCTGGGCGCCGTCGTAGTTCAGGGCATAGCGCTCAATCTCGGCCAAGATGTAGTCGCAGCCATGCTCGAAGCCCTTGATGTATTCGATTTGCTCTTGGTTCATACCGTTGCCCTCGCCTCTTGGCGCCCACGCTCCACCAGATAGCGGGCGTCGGTGCGGTCTTCGATGGTCTCGCTCTCCAACAGAGTCCTGATGGCGTTGGCCAGTGCTCGGCCAGAATTGGCAGACTGTGCCTGCTCGTAACGGTAACCGAGGTCGATGTATTCGTATTCGCTGTGTTTCATGCTGTGATCACTCCTTCGTTGATGAGGTGCTGTGCAGTGCGGCCAAACGAGCCTTGCAGTTTCCACGCAAGACCAGTGTCCACGAGGTATTGCCATGCCTCAATGATCTGCTCTTCGCTTTCGGCTTCGATGAAGCCCTCTACTAATCCTGTCGCTGTAAAGTTGTCCATTTCGCTCTCCTTCTCTGTTGATAGGGGCCGTAGCCCCCGATTGGTTTATTTGTATTTGTTGATCAATGCTTTAAGTTTGCGCACTTCGCCTTGTGCCCATTTCTGGCGCTCAGGGCCATGCTCACCAGCCAAGTCTTCGTTGTTCCAATGTGGGCAGGTGGCATCTACAAACAAACCTAATACATGCTTGGCTTCATGCACGATCTCCGAGTCGGTGTAGTCCTCAATCTTCTTTTTGTCATCGGTTGCAATGTTCTCTAAGTCGAGTGCCAACTCGTCTATTTTCATTGCCGCTTGAATGATTGCTCTCATGATTCGCTTCCTAGTTCTATGTCACCACAACATCGTGGCAGTGTAAGTTTAACTTACATCACTACAACGCTGTCAACAGAAATTTGGTTGACAACAAAAAAAATATTTTTAGTTGTATTTATGCAACATTAAGTTTTGGGTTTAGTTTTGCCCAAATAAGCGTAGGTCTCTGCCAGCAAGTCATCCTCGTCGAAGCCCCAGTATTTGGGGAAGCCCTTGGTGCCGAGGCCGTGGATGCCTGTTTTGCCACGATGGTGCTCTGGACACAGTGGGATAGCGTCATAGTGGCTAGAGCGCCTTCCAGCCCCTGTTCCAGCCCTTTTGTGGTGTATCTCGGCTGGGGTGCCCTCGTAGCCCATGCGCCTGCACACAGCGCACCCTAATTCGGCCACGTCGTTTAGGTGGCGTCGCTCGTCATTTGTCATCGGGAGGAGGGCAGTCGTCTGGAACCTGCACCTTGACGTAAACGGGAATGTATCGGCCAGCCTCGTTGTGCTGTGTCCATCGGTCTATGTAGACGTCAGGCATTAGTTGCAATGCAGCCCTTGCCGATTCTGTTGTTGTGCCAATCAATAGTCCAACATGGCGTGCTGTTAAGCCTTCCTCATATTGATTCAATACTGGTCTGATCCTTTTTTGTATAGATTTCATATGTTTACAATTGTTTTGTTATATAAAGCGAGAGTAACACTTTTGGAGTAATCCATGCCTCAAGTACAGCCAGTGTGCTCAGACGAAGAGTTTATTGAATTGTGGGACATACACAAGTCAGGCAAAAAAATTGCCGATATTCTCAAAATATCCGAACGTAGGGTATTGCATAGGCGTCGAAGACTTGAGGAAAAAAATAGCATAGAACTCAAGAGCGCAGACCCTCGTGGCATCAGGTACGAAAAAGAACCAGTCACCATCCAACATGGCGTGCGGCACAACTTAGGCATGCTCAATGGCGTAATCATAGTGTTCAGCGATGCGCACTTCTGGCCCGGCATTCGATCCACCGCCTTTCAAGGGCTTCTGTGGGCAATCAATGAACTGCAACCCAAGGCCATCATAAATAACGGCGACTGTTTTGACGGCGCCAGCATTAGTAGGTTCCCTCGACTCGGTTACGACAACAAGCCCTCGGTGATTGGTGAACTCAAAGCCTGCGAAGCATCCTTGGAGGAAATAGAGACAGCCGCCAAGGCAGGCAATCGTCAATGCAAACTGGTATGGACACTTGGTAATCACGACGCACGCTTCGAAAATACGCTTGCTAATCGTGTGCCAGAGTTTGCGAATATCAAGGGCTTTACGCTTCGAGATCATTTTCCTGCTTGGATTCATTCTTGGTCATGCCAACCCAATGACGACATCGTTGTTAAGCACCGCTGGAAGGGGGGCATCCATGCGGTTTACAACAATACCGTGGCGAGTGGTAAATCGTATGTCACGGGCCACCTTCATTCGCTCAAATGTGTCCCCTACACCGATCTTAATGGCGTGCGTTATGGGATAGACACAGGCACCCTTGCCGAGCCAACTGGCCCTCAGTTTATCGACTATTTGGAAGATTCGCCAACTAACTGGCGATCTGGATTCGCTGTTCTCACTTTGTGGAATGGACATCTGCTTCAACCAGAATTGGTTCAAGTATTTGACAAAAAACACATCGAATTTCGTGGTCAGATTATCGACGTATCCAAAATATAGAACTGTCACATTGGTTCACAAATGCATCGTATGATGGATTTGCGGCGCGTTGCCGCACCATTTTTTAGGAGTTTTATCATGGAATTTACACTGCAAATTAATTTTGGTTTTGGTGAATCGGTGGAACTGAATACAACCGATCTGTGGAAGATGATGGCCCTGTGTGCCTTTGTTGAGCGTATTGATGAAATTGATGAAGACGACGACTTCGCAGACGACGAGTTTGCTGATGAAGAGTACGAGTTCGACGACGAGGGTACTGCATACTGGTTCGATGAAGAGAACGAGGTTTGGTACTTCTACGATGAAGAGTCTGATGACTGGTACGAGTGCGAAGACGAAATCGCCGACGACGAATCCGCAGAGTAATTGCGGTTTACAACCGAAGGGGGCTTAGGCCCCCTTTTTTATTCCGAGCCACGTTGTTCAAACGCCTCTATGACCTCGGTGCCAATGCGTTGCAAGGTAATGGAGTCCCCCACGTCGTGCTTCTCGTTAGAGCACAACAGGCGCTGTATCTCGCGTAATGCTTGCCAAGCAACATCAGCGTGAATAGCGTCAACCAATTCGTCCTTAGCCTCAAATTCAAGGGTTATTCTCATGTAGTTTTCTCCTCAAAATTACCATCCAGCCATTCGTCTAAACGCTTGTGGATTTCGGCCCTGTTGCGCTCGCCGACTGTTTGGCCGTTATTTGTCAGCCGGGGATTCGTCAGCAAACGCCCGAACCCATTGTCGGTAGAGAATTCGATATACCTTGCTGTCATCCTGATCGCTATGGAGCCAGTGGCTCTTGATTCAAATCCTTCTATCAGTACTTCTTCTCTCATGTGTTGTGCTCCTTGAGTTTGTCTTCCGCATAGTCAACCGCAATCTCCCATGCTTGCGCTTCAGCAGAGTTAAACAACAAGCCGTTGCCAAATGGACGCTGACCGCTTTTCTCTTCATCCGTTAGCCCTACCCAAGGTTTATGGAGCAGCGCTTCTGCTTCGGCTGTCTTGCTGCGTTCGCAATATAGATCAGCGCTGTGGTCTTTACCTAGTGCGACCGTAGCCACAACCATGTCGTGCCCCCACTCCGTCCGTGTCGGTGCATCGTGCCAGTTTAGTTTCATATGTTCTTCTCCATTGGGGCTGTTGCAGGGCCAACCTTTGCCCACAAAATTGCTGGTAACCATTTGATGTAGCGGTCAGGTGGAAAAAACACTTTCAAGATATATCGCACTCTAAAAAGTTTAATGCTCAATCTCATATGTTCTTCTCCTGCAATACCTTGCTTACATACTTCACTACAGACATTTCGTTCTGGGTAAAGCCTGATGTTTCCTCCTCTGTCATCCCCACCCAAGGGCGCTGTGGAACAAGAGGAACAGCATCAAAAATTGTTGCATCCCCGTTAGGTGAATGTTGTTCGGGCCAATGTAAAGACTTACTTCCTCCACGTCTGTCGTAAACAACCCACGCCACAGGCTCCCGCGCTGGCTGCTCCAGTGCGTCAGCAGCCTCCAACATAAGTTCACCCCATACAGATACACCTCTGCTTGCAGTGTCTCGAAGCCGTTTAACTAGCGTGTCGTTCTTGGGTGCCATCTTGTCCTGCGCTGCCGCTTTCTTTGATTTGTAGCCTGTCATATCAACACCCCCAATATGATGACCACCGCAATAAAAATTAACTGGTTCACAAGTGAACCTATCTCGTACTGGTTGCGCTCAAGAAATTCCCACCGCACAACAGGCTCTTCCAATTCAACCGCAGTTGAGCCATATATGGCGCGAGGGTCTGTGTAACCCATGCCGTATTTTTCTTTCATGTGTTGCTCCTTGCTCTGATTTCATCTTCCAAAAATTTGATGTGGGACTCAGCCTTATCTAGCATCCGTGCAAGATCGTCACGTTGTTGTACAGCGGAAGCGCATAAATTCTGCAAAGATTTAACCTCCTCATGAAGATGATTCTGTAGCTTTGTGCTGAGACCACGGGCGCGTAAACGCATGATGTGGTAACGGGTAGATGCTATTTCTTCTTTGAGTTTCATGTGTTGCTCCTTGCGTAAACGATCTGCCTAAAATTTTCAATCCAAAA
>Ga0136644_10000816_pt1 | contig 25029 bp, 26 predicted proteins | sample C_130820_EF_Meta_FD_94780 | JGI IMG/M metagenome (GOLD analysis project Ga0136644, IMG submission 94780) | Freshwater microbial communities from Lake Croche, Canada to study carbon cycling - C_130820_EF_MetaG (v2) (version 2) | ecosystem: Environmental > Aquatic > Freshwater > Lake | place...
TATTTTTTTTTTTTTTATTTTTTTTTTTTTTTTTTTTTTTTTTTATAAAATTTTCTAAAATCCCTTAAGTAATAACTTTAATTTTAAAATTTTTATTTAGTTTTAATAAATTTTTTTTTTCTAAATACGAAGAACATAAAATTAAATCAGCTTTCTGCAAAATTTTTTTTTGATACAAGAACCATGCTAACTTTTTTTTTATTTTTTTTTGAGTAAAAGACCAAGGTTCGTAATACCCAATCGGATCTATAACAATCTTTTTTTTTAATTTAAACGCAATTAAAAAACATTTTATATGAAAATAGGTCCAGCCTCCAAAAAAATGGCAAATATCAAATTTATTAATAAATGATGTTAAATTAAAATGTTTTTTACTATTAGTTTTTAATTTTGAAATTATTTTAACATTTATTTTTTTTTCACTCAAAGCCTTTTGCATTGTTTTCATTACTGTAAAAGGACCACCTATTTTTGGATGAAAATTATCGGTAATTAAAGCTACATTCATTAATTAATAATAGAAATTTATTTATTATATGTAATATAACTTAACATTATATTTTAAAATTAAATATTTTATATTTAAGATGATAAAAAAAAAATTATTATCCATAATAACTATTAATAAAAATAACGCCCGTTACTTAGAAAAAACTATTAAAAGTATTATAAACCAAAGTTTAAAAATTTTTGATTTAATTATTATAGACGGTAAGTCTTCCGATAAGTCAGTAAATATAATCAGAAAATATTCAAATAAAATATCTTATTGGTCTTCAAGTCACGATATCAATATTGCTGATGCTTTTAATAAAGGGATTGCGAAATCTAAATCTGATTGGATTTTGTTCATTAATTCAGATGATTATCTTCATAATAATCACGTAATGAACAACATTTATAATGATTTATTAATATTTAAGAATTACGACATGCTTATCTACAAAATTGAACTAAAAAGTAGAGATTTAAAAAAAACAAGAGGCGTTTTTGGAGGATTTTCAACTAATATTAACAAAATTAAATTTTATAATACCCTGCCTCATCAGTCGACGGTTATAAATAAAAAATTTTTTTTAAAATATGGATACTATTCATTAGACTACCCCATTGCGCAAGATTATGAAATTATTCTGAGAAACAAAAATATAAAAATTAAAAAAATAGATAGAACTATTTCAATCATGAGAGATGGTGGTATTACAAATAATAATCAACTAAAAGCATTAAAATATTTTATGAAAGCTCAAATTAAAAACAAAACTAATAAAATATATTTAAGTATTATGATATACATATATGGAACTTTAAAAGTTATTACAAAAATTATTCTAATTAAATTAAAAATTATTTAAAATTTTATCGAATTTTAATTTACTTATAAAATATTTCTGGGCACTTTATATCTCTTAAATTTGGAACGTTTTTTTGGTCTAGCGGATGAGGTAAATTGAAGTTAATACTATGGATATGTTTAGCGATTTTTTTATTTATAAACGTTATTTCTAATGTGTCCGGTATATTATTTTTAATTACTTTGAGATTATAACAATTATTATTAGGATGAATATGAACTATATAATGAGTTTTTAAAATTTTATTGAAGATATCTGAATAAATTTTTAATCCAAAAAAATTAAGTATGCTAAGAAAATTATGAAATTCAATTATAATACATTTGAAACGGTCTAAAGTTGCTATATTTATTTTGTATAACGTTTCTATTTCCGAACCCTCAATATCCATTTGAAGTAACAAATTATTATTATGTTGATTTTTGATCTTTTCATTTATCCACGATTGCAAAGTAATATTATTTTCGTCATTAAAAGAGCTTAAATTTTTTTTAATAAAATCATGTTTGCCATTATAATCGACTGTACCATCTGCAAGATATGATGTTATGTTAAAATTTAATAAATGATCCTCAAAAGAGGAGGTGGATCCTACGCCTGGAGAAAAACAAAATTCTATCTGGTCTAAAATATTAGGAATTAAATATCCCCCATCATTATTACCACCTATTCTTATTAATTTATAACCAGAATCGATAATTTTAATTTTTTTTAAAAAATCTTCTATTTTTTTTTTTTGATTTTTGTTTAATTTATTTAATATTAAATCAAATCTAAGTAAGATTTGTTTTATACATCTATTTATTATTAGTTTTAAATTTTTAGAATTTAAATTAAAATTTTTTATAAATTTAAATAATTTTCTATTCATTTTTTTCCAAAGAGTTATAATTAATTTTTTTTTGAATGTTTTTTAAAATAAAATAAATATCTAAATGGATTTGCATAAAAACGAAAAAAAATAAGCATTATCTTTTTAAAAATATTATAATTACCAGGATACTCTTCTAAGAATCTAGGTAAAAAAGTTATTTTTTTTATTATTATACCATGCCAAGGCAAAATTAACTGCTTGGTTGTAATAATACTTCCGTCATACCCTACAAATACAAAATTTTTATTTTTTTCATTTATAAGATCATTTATTTTATAATTCTTATTTTTAATTACATATTTTTTTAATGTATTTTTTATAAAAAACAAATTATGTGCCGTTGCTACGACAGGTGAATATAATTTTTTTTTGGCCAGTTCTATTAACGCTAAAGCGGAGCTACCCTGATTAACACTCATATTTGCTTTTTGGCTAAAATTTACTTCATTTGGAATAGTTGGATTAAATTCGATACAAATTAATTTTGGTTGATAAACATCTAATCCTTCAAAAATATGATAATCATTACCATCAATATCAATACTCAAAAAATCAAAATTTCTTGGAAATTTACATTTTTTTAAAATGTTATCTAATTTATTTTTTCCAGCCAATTCTACAAATTTATTAATCTTAATGATACTTTTATTAGGAATATTATCTGTAAGTTGTGCAAACTTTTTTTTATCGCCCTCGATTAACACTGCTTGGTAATTAGAATTTTTTATTAAATTATAAGTATTTGATAAATGTATTCCATCCCAAGCACCAAATTCACAACATTTTTTATCTAGTTTCACCCCCCCCCTCTGAATTCGTTTAAAGATTTCATGTACAATTCCATCTTCGCCAGATTGAGAAAAGACATTCTTTTTAAATTTCAATAATTCATTATTTGACATAACTTTTTAATCTTTATTTATTGTTTCAATTTATAAATATTTTTTATATTTTATTAAGAATTTTTCTTAAAGAGATAATTGTAGCATCAAAATTATGTTTTTTGATATTTGGGATTAAATTTGATTTTATTTTTGAGTATAAAATCTTATTATTTACTAATTTATCAAATTTTCTTTTTAAATCTGCAAAATTACCTTCTTTATAAACGAAGCCTGTAAAATTATTCTTTATAAGATCATCGCAACAACCGCATGAATTACTAACTATTGCTGGCAATTTACAAGCCATAGCCTCATTAACAACGAGACCCCACGTTTCATATTTTGATGGCATAACCAAAAGATAGGAAATCTTATATATATCTCTAATTTCTTTACGGTTTTTAAAACCTACTAATTTAATATTTTGTAACTTGTTATCTTCTATATAATTTTTACAATAACTCATTAAATTACCGTCACCAACTAATATAAATAACAAATCATCACTATTTTTAAATGTTAAAGCTAGATCTAGAAAAGCTTTAGGATTTTTTCTTTCAATTAGCTTACCAACAAATAATATTATTTTTTTTTTTTGGGGATTAATTGTTTTTTCAAAAAATTTTAATTTGGTATTTTTTTTAAAATAAAAATTACTATCAGCTGAATATGGTGCATAAAATAATTTATTATTTGGAATATTATAACTTTTATAGAAATTTTTATTTCTTTTTCCAATATATAAAAAATAATCAAAACATCGAAGGTAAAAAAATAAAAGAAAATATTTTATAATTTTTTTTATAAAAGGAATATTTCTGTTATTATTTGTTTCAACCCGCAATATTAGAGGAATTTTAAAAAACAGACCTAGAAAAAAACTTTTTAAATAAAAAATATTATTCCAACCACATATCAAAATTGCATTGTAATTTTTTTTAACTAAAAATTTTTTTAAATTAAAATAGGATAAAAAGAAACTACTGATATGTTTTTTTTGATTTTTAGATATAAAATAATTATGATCTTTAAGTAAAGGGGTATCCCACTCAATAACTCTTCCAAATTCATTACAATTTGAAATTTTTGCTCCTTCACTTGAGGCATAATATACGTCTAAATTAAATAATTTTTTTTTAGTAATTGTTTGAAAAATTGGAACTTGATAATACTGAGGATGGGTAGTGATTACTGCTAAACTTTTATTTTGAATATTTTCTGATTTCATTTTTTCATTATTTTTTCTAACAAAAAATGAATTAATTACAATAAGATTATCATTTTAATTAGAATATCAATATTTTTTTAATATAAGTTTTATTTTAATATTAAAAATTTGTTAAAAGTACTAACAATATAGTTTTATTCAGTGTAAATTTACAAGATATGCCAACAATATATTTTGTAAAAAAAAAAAATATTTATTATATTTATTTTGTTTATATTATATTTATATTTTTTACATCATTAATTTTTTCTTTTTTTTTCTCTAAAAAATTTATTGTAGCTGACAGCGATGGTAATCTTATTATAAAAAATATAACTTTCGGGTTCGGAAACCTTATTGATAATTTATATAATTACAATTCTTACTTCGAGATTATTGAAGGTACTAAATATTTTCTTACTAAAATGCCTGCTCTACCAATTTTATATTGGTCTATTTTAAAAATTTCTAATAATTATATTTTTTTTATTTGTGTAAAAAATATCATAATTTTTACAATATATTTTTTTTTAACATACTATCTAAGCAAAAATTTTAAAAAAAAAAAAACTTTTTATCTTTTATTGTTAGTTCCAATAATTATTCCTTATAATTTTAATGTATCTTTAAATTATGTATATGAAGATAATTTGATTTCAATTTTTCTGCCGTTATTATTTTTGTCATTAATTAATATAAATAATAATAAAATCTTTATTATTTCTCTAATTACTTTTATTTTGTTTTTTACTAAAACGACTATGTTTTTAATTGTCACTATAATTCCACTTATAATTTTACTTATAGAAAAAAAAATAAACTTTTATTTTCGTGTGATTCCAATCATATTTTCTTTTTTGGCTATAATAACCTGGGGTACTTTCGGACTATCGAAAACGGGAAGATTCCCATTTGCCAGCAGCATGTTAACAACTAATTCTCAGGGATTTTCTTTTGTATTGAACAAAGAATTTAAAAATTATTATCCTAACAAATCAGTCGATATTATTCCTTCAACTAGAGAAAAAACTAAATTTAAATCAGAATGGGAAGCCTATGATTATTATGCCAATAAAAATAAAGATTATATAAAGGAAAATTATAATTTTTATATTAAAGATATTTTAATTAAATTAAAATTCATTTTTTTTGGCATACATAAAGATGGGATTACATCTAACGATTTAGATGAGAAAAATATGCAAATAAGATATTCATCTATCGTGAGTAAGCTTTTACTAAACGTAGCAGTTATTTTTTCTTCATTTAAACTAATTAAAAATATAAATAATATTAATGCTAATAAAATAGAAATTTATTTCTTATTTATTGTTATATTAAACTTAACGCCTCACATATTTGCATGGGCAACATCTAAACATTTGGTCGGAATATTTAATGTTTCATTAATCTATTTATTAATTGTTTTTACTGAAAAAAAAATAGTTAATTTAAAATAATAAATTAAATATGTTTAATCAAATTATAAATCAAGACATAAATTACATTTTAGGAAAAAAACACATCAATTGGAGGGCTCTTAAAAATAAAAAATTTTTAATCTCCGGAGCTAACAGTTTCATTGCTAACTATATTATTTATTTACTTATTTATTTAAATACAAAAAAAAAATTTAATATTAAAATACATTTACTTGTAAGAAGCAAAAAAAGCGTTATGAAAAAATTTATAACTTCTGATACTAAAAAATTTATAAAAATTATTAAAAAAGATATTACAAGTAAAATTATTTATAATGATAAAGTTGATTATATTTTGCATTTAGCCTCTAACGCTTCTCCTAAATTTTATGCTAAATACCCTGTTGAAACTGCATTACCAAATATTTTGGGGACCTATAATCTTTTAAGAATTAAAAATATAAATAATATTAAATCTTTTTTATTTTTTAGTTCGGGAGAAGTATACGGTATTTCTAAAAATATTTTACATGAGAATAGAATGTATTCAAATAATAATTTAGATTTACGGGCATCATATAGCGAAAGTAAAAAAATGGGTGAGACATTGTGCTATTCATTTTTTAAACAAAAAAAAATACCTATTAAAATAATTAGATTATTTCACACTTATGGTCCTTGCATGAATTTAAATGATGGAAGAGTGATGATGGATTTTATTAGAGATTCTTTATGCAAAAAAAAAATAATAATTAAGAGTAATGGAAATCAAAAAAGAACATTTTTATACATAGCCGATGCTATTTCTGGAATATTTACAATATTGCTTAAGGGAAAAAGTGGTGAAGCATATAATTTAGGAAATTCAAGTGAGATTTTGAGCATAAAATCTTTAGCTCAATTATTTAAAAAGTTAGTAAAAAATATTAAAATTGTCTACAAAGAAAGAAATCGCAAAGAACGCTACCAGCAAAGTAAATTTAATATCCTGGTACCCTCAACAGCAAAAATTGCAAAATTAGGTTTTAAAGCAAATATTAAATCCGCTGAAGGATTTTCCAGAACAATTAATTATTTTCGCCAAATATCAAATTAAAAAATTTTTAATTAATTGATGTTTGTCGTTATGTAAAAATAAAAAATTTGTTTGTTGTGTGTTATCAGTTATGTGCTTGATTTTTTTAATTTTTTTTCCTTTAAATATATATACAGAATAATTATTTCTATAAAAAAAATTAAATATTTCATTAGGATTATATTTGTAAATTTTCGTAAACTTTCTCAAAATTTCCAAAAAAAAAATTGGCCTATAAATCTTAACTAAATTTTTTGCTCCTTGAGCAATAAATAACTCCATACCTTCCACATCTGCTTTTATAAACTCTGGAAAAATTTTTTTTTTAAATGTGTAATCATCCAATGTATTCAATCTAACGATAACTTTTATTGTTTTATCTCTGGACAGTTTAGCAAGCGAAGCGTTACCTGATCCTTTTAAAGGCAGATGGAACATCAAATTTTTTCTTAAATTAGAAAAACCAAAATTTTTAATAAAAATTTTAGAATTTGTATTTTTAATGTGATTAATTTTTATATTTTCTTTTAAAAGTTTATAAGTAGATTTTACAGGTTCAAAAGCATATATAGTTAATTTTTTTTTAGAATTAATAAAATTATTATATAATTTTAAAGTATAAAATCCTATATTAGCCCCGATATCAAAAAAAATAAGTCTACTGTTTTTTGTTAATAATTTTTCTATAATTTTTAAAGTAATAGAAATTTCTTCATTCTCATATTCGCCAAAATTTATAATTTCTATTGGGAGAGTTCTGTAATCACCTTCAACTCCTTTTATATAAATTGATTTTTTCATTTGTAATTTTTTATTTGCCGAATCATTTATCTCAAATAAAACGTCTTTAGGAGTTATAATAACTTTTTTAACTTGTGTATTTTGAATGATTTTTTTATATTGAAAAATTTTTTTATGAAAAATATTATACATGCTAGAGATGTATTTTTTTTTTCTAATTTTATTTTTTAAAGAAATCTTAATATTTATCACGAAATTATAGATTTATTTTTTCTTCCTCTACAACTAAAGGTTTTTTTCTAACTTGGTTATTTATTGATATTATGAATTCTCCTAATATTCCCAATATGACAAAATTTAATCCAAAAAAAATAAATAATGCGACTAATAAAGTTTTGATACCTGGCTGAATATTATAATTATCAGAAAAAATACTCGCAAAAAATAGATAAACTCCATACAAAATGCTAACAAAACTAATAATAAAACCAATTAAAAGAAAGATTCTTATTGGTTTTGTTGAAAAAGATACAAAAGCATTCAAGGATTGAGTAATATTATCTAAAATTGAGTACTTTGATTTTCCAATTTTTCTTTTTTTTTGATCAAAATAAATAATTTTAGTTTTAAAATTTAAATAATTTATTAATCCACGTATATAAGGATAATGATCATCAATTTTTAACAATACGTCTCTAATGCTCTTATCAATTAATGTAAATTCGCCAATATTATTTGGCAAATCACTATCAGAAAGCGAACTAAACATTTTATAATGTAAGTTTGTAAGTATATTTTTTATAAAAGAATTGTCTCTTTTATGTCTGCATCCCGCAACAACCATATAACCGTCTTTTGAAAGCCAATGCTTTATAAAATCTTCAATGACTTCCACGGGGTCTTGCAAATCAGCGGAAAGTGAAAGAACTATTGCATCTCCTTTTGTATATTTTAAGGCATTAAATTGTCCTTTAAAGGGATCAAAATTTCTAGAATGGAATATTAATTTAATATTTTCATCTTTATAAGCCAAATCCTTCAGAATCATTCTTGTTTTATCGGAAGACTTATTATCTATAAAAATGTGTTCATATTGCAAATTTAATTTATTAAATAAATTCTTAACTTGGAGATAACATTCTTCAATATTCAACTCTTCATTAAGGCATGGTGTTATAATAGATACTTTCATTTTTTATTACTTAAAATTAAACATTAAGTTATTTTTTTATTTATAACAAACAATTTATTTATTTTTACTTAAATTAAAAATAATATTCATTATTAAATCTTCTTGTCCAGCAACTAATTTCTTTTCCGAAATTGCTCTGAAGGCATTTAATTTGTTAACTTTAAATTTTTTTGAAAAACTATTAACATGCGTAGCAAAACCAGAGAATAGACCGTATTTAGCGCTTAAAATATTCATAGAATTAGAAAATGGTCTAATATAATTTATTTTTTGCTTTTTTAATAAATCTTCAAAGCCTTCGGACATGTTATATATGCTTTCAATATTGAATTTTCGAAACAAAGATTTATTCATTTGACTCAGGACGGTTAGCAAAATTTCTAATTGTGCATTCCCAGCACCGGCTCCTAGGCCATGTATGGATGCATCTAAAATATTTGCTCCATTTTTGTAAGCTTCAACGGTATTCCAAACTGCATTTCCTAAATTATTGTGCGCATGAAAACCTAGATTAATTTTAATATGTTTAAGACTCGAGAAAATTTCTTTAACATCCGAAGGAAGTAAGCAACCAGCTGAATCCATAATTATAACGTTATTTAAACCAATTCTTTTCAAAAAATTAATTTTTTTTATGTATTCTTTATTATGCTTGATTAAATGAAACATCATTAGCACGCCCCAGGTCTCAACTTTATTTTTTTGACAAAAATTTACTTGTTTTTCTATAATATCTATTTCGGTTGAGTTGCAACCTATTCTAAAAATATCAACTCCTATATCAATAGCTAATTTTATATCCTCAATAGTAGAAAAGCCTGGAATGCTATGTACAGATAATTTTGTTTTTTTTAAAAACTTTCTAGCGGAGATCAAAATTTTTTTATCGGAATAAATTGATCTGCCTATAGATAATGATGAAGCACCAATTCCATTCCCATGACCTACCTCAACAACAGATAAATTGGAATGCTCGGCAAATTTGCAATATTCTTCTATAATTTTTAAATTAATAGAATGATTTAAAGCATGATTGCCATCTCTTAAAGTAACATCACTAATAATTATTTTTTTCATAAATTAATTTTGATAGATATGCAGCGGCGGATGTTATTATATCTAAATTACCAGCATATGCAGGCAGATAATCGCCTTGTCCTACCACTCTAATAGTAATTCTAAAAATATTTTTGTTTGAAGTTTTGAATAATTTTGCATTAAATCCTGGTATATAAGCTTTAATATTTTTATTTACATCTTTTAAAACTTTTATAATTTTAGAAAAATCAGATTTTGATAGTTTATTTTTTTTTTCAAAAAAAATTGAATTCATCATATTCACTGGCGGATTGCTTGGATTTAAATTTAAAATAACTTTATTGTTTTTTACCCCTGATAAAACTGAAATAGCCATTTGTGTATTGGTAATATATTCATCGACATTCATTCTTGTTGCTTTTCCTGCGCTTAATGAAGCAATGCTAGACACTAATTCAACATAATTTAAATTAGGTAATATTTTTTTTATTTCTATGATTAAAGGTATTGAACTTTGACCACCGCAAGTAATTAAATTTAGTTTTTTAGATTTAGTTTTTAACGAATGATAGGGCACTACATATTCACCGATTTTTGAAGGGGTTAAATTTATATAAAAATTATTATTTAAATAAGATTTTAATAATTTGGAATTATGCAAGCTTGATTCTGCTGAAGTTGCATCATATATTAAATTTATATCATTTGCTTCTATTTTTTTAATTAAAAATTTAATTCCTTGATCAGAATAGTTAAGTTTATTTTTTTTACAAAATATAGCTCCACTGGATAATCTATTTCGATTAAATATATATATATTTTTAAAAAGTTTTATTTTTTTGCACTTAATATAAAGATCTATTCCTATTTTTCCTGCTCCTAAAATTAAACAATTCATAAATCTATTTAATATTTTTTGATTTTTGGTGAACTGGTATTATCATTTCAGAAAAAAATTTTTTTCTTTCTAAAATTGGAGAAAGATCTTCCAATGGCGGAGATACTATTTTGTTATCATCTGTTAAGATTAAGGATAGCTTCGGGCAAAATAATTGTTCAGGATCCATAAAAACCTCACAAATAACAGGCTGTTTTAATTTATTAATTAAAGGTATTTTTCTATTAAAATCCTTCCAATTTTTTATAGAAAAATATTTAATATCAAAAGCCATTGAAACTTTTAAAAAATCAGGGCAGCTAATTCCACTATCAGTGTTGGTTCCGACGTATCTTCCTTTGAATAAATTTTTTTGAGTATGTTTTATCATCAAGTAACCCTCATTATTAAAAATAAAAATTTTTATTGGTAAATTATGATGCTTGATAGTTTGCAATTCTTGAAGATTTAACATCATGCCACCGTCGCAATTAAGATTAGTAATTTTTTTTTTACTGGCAAATGCCGCTCCTATTGCTGACGGCAAACCAAAACCCATTTCTCCTAGTCCTGTTGAAGTTAATAAACGTTGATTATTCTTAATTTTGAATGCCTGATGACCAGACAAAAGAGCTGTCCCCATGTCAGTGGTAATAATCTCATTAGTAGATAAATGTTTGCACAATTTATCAATAAAACGATAAGAGTTTATAAACCCATTAGCGTCTTTATGACTAGCTTCAATCTTTGGATAATCATTTTTATATTTTTTGCATCTTAATAACCAGTTTTCTATATTTTTATTTTTAAACTTTGATTTATTATTTTTTATTAAAAGATCTATAAATTTGCAGGCATCTAATAAAATTGGAAAATGAACAATATCTTTTAATTTATCTAACTCACTTTTATCTATATCTACCTGAATGATTTTTGCTCCTCTTGCAAGTTCAGAGTGTTCATAGCCAATCATAGGTATTGACATTCTATTTCCAATAGAGATAACTAAGTCAGAGTTTTGAAGTATAAAATTTGAACTGCGATTGCCATATACGCCGGCAGAACCGAAATTAAGAGGATGATTATTTTGCAACATATCTAATCCTGCCCAAGAAAGTATTGTTGGAAATGGAAAATTTTTCAATAATGAATTTAATTTTAATTTATTTTTTCCAGATGATAATCTAATCCCGTGCCCCAACCAAAAAACTGGTCTTTTACTTTCTGAAATAATTTTTAAAAGTTTATTAACATCAAAATTTTTTTTAAAATTTATTTTTTTTGGTTTAAATTTCTTTAGTTTTTTTTTTTCTACAAAACTTCCCTGAACGTCTATGGGAAAATCTAACCAAACGGGTCCTGGTCTATCTTCTAATGATGTATAGTAAGCTTTTTCTAATTCGTAATTAACATAATTTACATCTAAAATTCTTTTTTGGTATTTAGTGATTTTTTTTACCATTGATGTGCTATCATATCCCTGGATTCCCCACATTCTCATATTTTTCATTGAAGAAATAAATCTAGTGTTTTCTTGACCGGAAATAATTAATCCAGGTATTGAATCTGCCCATGCACTCATAACACCAGTAATTGCGTTTGAGCTACCTGCTCCAGCCGTAACAAGTGCAGCAGTAATTTCTTTTTTAACTCTGTAATATGACTGCATTGCCATTGTAGCAGATTGTTCGTGATGTACACAGATGATTTCTGTATAACCCAATTTTTTGATTGAATCAAAAATGTGAGAGTTTGCAGATCCTATAATTCCAAATATATATTTTATTTTTTTTCTTTTTAAAAAATTTGCAATAATATCACTTGCTTTAATTTTATTATTTTTCATTTTCTTGGATATTATTTAATAAAATACTCCTTAACTATACTCGAGCTATAAGCTAACTGATCTTCAGATAGGCCAGGATACAGGCCAATCCAAAAAGTATTTTCCATTATAAAATCTGTATTTTTCAGTTCTCCATGAACTTTAAAATTTGCATCCTTCATATAAGGCTGTTTAGTCAAATTTCCAGAAAAGAGCAGTCTTGTGCCAACATTATGTCTGTTTAAGTATTTTATTAAATCATTTCTATTAAATTGGCTATTTTTTCTTAGTGACAAAGGAAACCCAAACCAAGAAGGATCAGAATTCTTTTCGGACTCAGGTAATATCAAAAATTCTTCCAGTTTTTTGAGATTTTTATATAAAAAATTAAAATTTTCTTTTCTCTTGTTAATGAAATCATTCAATCGCTCCAATTGTGCAAGACCGCATGCAGCCTGCATATCGGTTATTTTCATATTATAACCTAAATGGGAGTAGGTATACTTATGATCATAACCAAATGGTAAGTTACCCAACTGCCATTCAAATCTTTTTTTGCAAGTATTATCTTTTCCAGGTTCACAATAACAATCTCTACCCCAGTCTCTGAATGATTCTGCGATTCTTTCTAATTGTTTGCTATTAGTGAAAATTGCCCCACCCTCACCCATTGTAATATGATGCGCAGGATAAAAGCTTAGAGTTGCTAAATCTCCAAAAGTTCCGACATTTTGATTATTAAATTTTGAGCCAAGAGCATCACAGCTATCTTCTATCAACCATAAATTAAATTTATCACAAATTTCTTTAATTTTTTTTAGATTAAAAGGATTTCCCAAAGTATGCGCTAACATTATTGCTTTAGTTTTTTTAGTAATAGCAGCCTCAACTAAATTTTCATCGATATTGTAAGTAGGAATTTTTACATCAACAAAAACTGGTATTGCTCCATATTGAATAATTGGGTTTACAGTCGTTGGAAAACCAGCAGCTACGGATATAATTTCATCACCTTTTTTAATAGCCTCGTCTTTCAATTTAGATGAAGTCAAACTAGAAAATGCAATTAAATTTGCTGAAGATCCAGAATTGACAGTTAGTAAACATTTTATTCCTAAAAAATTAGATAATTTTCTTTCAAATAATTCATTAAATCTACCTGCTGTTAACCAGCCATCAAGTGAAGCTTCAATCATATTTTTAAATTCCAAAGCACCAATAACTTTTCCAGAAACAGGAACGCTTGTAACGCCAGGAATAAATTTTTGTTTTTTTGAATAAATTTCAGAATAATCATTAATTAAATTAAAAATTTTATCCTTAATGTCCAAAATATTCTTCTGCGTCATAAAATTATCTAAAGTAATCAATTACTTGTTGTTGGGATACTTTCAAAATATTTCTCTTTGCTAAAAATTGTTTATGCCAAAAAGATATTAATTTTACTGAATCTTCAAGATCGTATTTAGCATTCCAATCTAAATTTCTTTTAGATTTAGAGGAATTCAACATAAGAACTTTGCTTTCATAATATTTTTTTGAATTTCTATTTTTACTAATAAGTTTCACTGAATGATTAAACTCATTATTGATTAAATAAACAAGATCTCGAACTGATCTATTGTTAGATTTATCTGGACCAAAATTCCATGAATAATTATCGAATTTCTCTTTTTTATTTAACTTCATCATTAATAAAAGATATCCATAAAGAGGATCTATAACAAACTGCCATGGTCTGATTGAATTTGGGTAACGCATCAATAACTTCTTATTGCCTGATAAAGATCTAAAATAATCAGGAATAATTCTATCTTTAGAAAAATCACCTCCTCCAATAACATTTCCCGCTCTAGCAGTGGCTACGAAAATATTTTTTTTTCTAAAAAATGATTCGCGATATGAATTTACAACTAGTTCGACACACGATTTTGAATTACTATAAGGATCAATCCCGCCTAGAAAATCATTTTCTTTATAATAAATTTTATTATTATTATTATTATTATAAACTTTATCTGTTGTGATAATTAAAGCAGATTTTATAGAATTTATTTCATTTAAAATATTTAAAACATTGATCGTCCCCATAGTATTGACCTCATATGTATATTTTGGATTTACATATGAATCTTTAACTAGTGGCTGAGCTGCCATATGAACAATAAAATCTGGTGAGAATTTTAAAATAGAGTCTTTTAACTTAAGATAATTTCTAATATCACCGATTGTAGAACTTTGCATTAATTTATTCAGTTTAGCTAATGTATAAAAATTTAATTTTTGATTTGGCTTTAATGAGTAGCCTGCGACTTTAGCACCAAGTAAATTTAGTAAAATTACAAACCAACTTCCTTTAAAACCCGTGTGTCCTGTTAAAAAAATTTTTTGATTTTTCCAAAATTTTCTAAGACTATAAATGTTATTTATCATTCCACAATTTCCATGGGGCTTTATTTGCATTCCACAAATTGTCCAAATAATTTTTATCTCTCATAGTGTCCATTGCATACCAAAATCCCTTATGATGATAGGCGCATAGTTGTTTATTTTTAGATAAATTATTCAATGGCTCTTTTTCCCAAACTGTAGAATCATCTTTTAAATATTTAAAAATTTCTTGCTTCAAAACAAAAAAGCCACCGTTTGCCCAATAATTGTCACCTTTTGGTTTTTCATAAAAGTTCTTAACTAAATTATTTTTTTTTTCGATTTCAACAATACCAAACCTACCTTGAGGCTGAACAACACTCATTGTCGCTAACTTATTATTCAATTTATGAAACTTAATTAAATTTTTAATATCAATATTTGCGACACCGTCTCCATATGTTAGTAAAAAATCACTATTAATATAATCTTTAATTCTTAAAATTCTCCCTCCGGTAAAAGTGGTATTGCCTGTGTCAACAAGAGTAATTTTCCAGTCTTCCGCATTTTTTTTATGAAAGTCAATTGTATTTTTTTTTACATTAATTGTTAAATCAGATGAATGAAGAGCATAATTTGAAAAATATTCTTTAATTAAATATCCCTTGTACCCACAACAAATAATAAATTCTTTGATTCCAAAGTGACTGTAAATTTTCATTATGTGCCAAATGATTGGCATATTGCCTATTTCAATTAAAGGTTTTGGCTTTAAAAGACTTTCTTCTGATATTCTAGTTCCTTGTCCGCCGGATAGGATAACTAATTTCATTATCTTTAATGTTAATATTTAAAGTATTAACATAAATGAAAAATAAATATTAACAAGATCGTATAAAATAATTTTTGCTATTTATAACAAGATAGATGGTATATTTAAGAAAAAAGACAATATATTACTTAATTTAAATATTAAATAAATAAACCAAAGCAGAGTAAATATTTATTTAATATGTCTGTAAATAAAATTTAAAACACGACTGAAAATACCATAATGGTCAATTCTTAAATTTTTTAAATATCCTTTAGTGTAACTAATAGATTTATAATAGTTAAATTTTAGACCAAATGTCATAAGATAAAAGGCAACTTTATATAAATATAATTTCTTATGAATAATAAGATTTTTTTCATTTCTTTTGTAAATTAATTCTTTTAGATGCGTCTCATTTTTGGGATAAATTATAAAATTAAAATTTGTATAAAAACTTTTAGCAAAAGATATTACTTTTTTATTTAAATATGCGGCGTAAATTTCTAGAGATGTGCCAAAAGAAAAAATTAAGTCACTATTTCGAATAAGTTCATAGGTATCCTGTGTATCATCTACTGATAAATAAATTACATTACTAGTTTCTAACTCTTTCAATTTTATTTCCTGATCGTTTCTTGGACTGAAATTTGGGTGCGATTTAATATAAAGCACAACATCTGTGTCATTTTTTATTATTTTTATTATCGATTTTAAAGTATTTATTTGATCACTCCAATAATTATTAATAAAGTATTTTTTTAGATCAACTCCAACAAAAAAATATTCATAATCTGTAGAACACAGATAAGTAATTATTTTTTTATTTTTATTAAAAAGAATCTTACTAATTGTTGGCTTTTCGAAATCAAGCCCTACTCGTTTAATAAACTTTTTATTTTCTACTAATGAAAAGTATTTTTTTGCAATTTTAATTTTCTTCTTATAATTTTTTTCTTTGTTCCAATATCGATTAACTTCTCTATATATATAATCATTATTATGGAGGTGATCTTTAAATATCTCATAGGTTTCTAGACTGCTTCCCCTTTCGTGAATTAAAAATTTTTTTTTGTTTAATTTTGCAGAATCAATAATTGGTCTTGAGGTTGAAAATCTACCATTAAAAGTCACTACAACATCTGGGTTTATATCTTGTATAATTTTATTTGATCTTTCGAAAATTATACAACCCGTTTTTAAGGTTGGTTTAATCAGATGCTTGAAATTATTTATATTTAAAGTATGAAATTTAGTAGCTAATGATGAATAAGTTGCTAATCCAACTGAAGTTTTGTTCTTATATTTAAAGGATTTTAGTTTTTCATAATTATTAAATAAATCAACTTTATGATTTATATAATTATATTGAATATTTGACAGACTAAATTTCGGAATAATTTCAATTCCTTTTGACGCTAAATAGTTCATTACTTTTTTAATTTTAACTTCATAGGAAAATGAAAGTACTTTTTTTTTTATAGGCAAAGCCCAGTCTGTCCACAACAAGTCAAAACCACACCAAAAAAAAAAAACTTTGTTATTCTTATTTTTTAATTTAAGAGCAATTTCGATAGAAGTTTCAATATGTGGACTACAAGGACATGTTTCTATTATTAAATATTTTTTCATTTTTAATAATTTTATTTAAGAAATAAATATTAAAGTTGCAAATTTAATGTAACTCAAAGAAGTTTTTTAATAATCTAGAGCCATTTTTTTGACTTTTTTCTGGATGGAACTGGACCCCATAAATATTTTTATTTTGAATGATGGATGGAAATTTTATGCCATATTTAGTAAAGGCTATTACCTGTTTTTTATTCTTAATATTGAAATAGTAACTATTCAAAAAATAAAAATCTTTGTCATCAATCCCTCTTGTAAGTAATGAATTTTTGTTTTTGATAAGTTGGTTCCAGCCGACATGAGGCAATGATAAATTAGTATTAATTTTTATAACTTTGCCTTTAATCCAATCCAAACCCTTGCAACTCTCGCCTTCTTCCCCATAAGTAGCCATAATTTGCATACCAACACAAATTCCTAGTATAGGCTTAAATTTATTAAAAACTTCATCGTAAAGAATTTTCATGGGCAGAAACTTCATGGCATTTTTATACGCAACATCGAAAGAACCAACTCCTGGCAAGACTAAATGTGTGGAATTAATAATATCTTTTTTATTATTTGAATATTTATAAGGTATCATTAATTTATTAAAAATATTCATTAAAGATTGAATATTTCCAGTTTTATAATCTAAAATACAAATACTTTTCTTCATAGACTATATTTAAAATTTTTTTTGTATAAATACTTTAAGATTTTCCAATCTTCTAATGTATTTACATCTACAAATTCGTTCTTGGATAGTAATATTACTTTGGTTTTAGATGTAAATAAATTCCTTTTTTTAAACCAAGAATTAAATGTGCCCCAATAATACTGGCCTGTATCATTATAATGATAAGATAATTTTTTAAAGTTAGTCTTATTAATTTTTTTTTTAATGGTAAGATTTTTATTTAGTAATAAAAATGTAGAATTACTTGTCAAATATTTTGATACAGGAATAACATAATTAAATTTACCTCTCTTTAAAATTTTATAGCAACTTTTTAATTTGCTTATTTTAATCAAGGGTGTTGCAGGATAAATACAACAGACATATTTAAAAAAAATATTTTTATTTTTCAGAAATCTTGTTACATGAGATATCACCTCTAAAGTGCTGGTTTTGTCACTTGAAAGAAATTTTGGACGCAAAAAATCTACAGTTGCACCAAATTTTCTTGCTATAGATGCAATTTTTTTACTATCAGTAGAAACTATAATTTTAGAAAACAATCGACTTTCTTTAGCTTTTTTGATTGCATAAGAAATTATTGGCTTTCCATAAAATAATTTAATATTTTTATTTAAAATTCTTTTACTTCCTTTTCTGGCTGGAATTATTGCAATGCTATTTAATTTTTTTTCTTTAGATTCTAACATTAATCCCTTTTTCTTTTAAAAATTTTTTTGCTTCTTTTGGAGTATGATTTAAAAAACAGAATAAGGATGAAGCTAAAACTGCATCAACTTTTGAATATTCAAAAGCCTTTAACATATGTTCATAACTACCAGCGCCTCCAGAAGCAATTAATGGGATAAACAAATTTTTTTTTATTTTTTTTAATGTGGGGTAATCATAACCTTCTTTAGTGCCGTCATTATCAACACACGTTAAAATTATTTCTCCAGCGCCCATGTCTTGGGCAATATTGACATAATCCTCTAAAGTATATTTCTTTTGTAAATCATTTTTTAATAAATATATATTTTTATTTTTATAGTAATCAATATTTACAACAATACACTGGGATCCAAATTCTTTTGATGCCTGTTTTATAAACTGAGGATTGTAAATTACTTGAGTATTTAATGAAACTTTATCTGCCCCATTATTTAAAACTTTATAAATAGTTTTAACATCGTTTATTCTACCTCCGACGCAAAGAGGTACGAAACATTCTTTTGAAACTTCATTAATAATTTTGTAATTAGGTTCCTTATTTTTGTTACTTTTAGTAATATCCAATAGCACAAGTTCATCAACCTCTCTCAAATCGTATAGTCTAACAGCCTCAATAATACTTCCTATTGTTCTGGGAGAATTAAATTTTACAGTTTTAACTAGTAAATTATCTTTAACAAGAAGAGCAGGTATCACTCTTTTTTTTAGCATATATAAAAATTGAATTTTAATTATCGTAATTAATTTTTTTTAAACTCAATGTATTGTCTTTGAATAACGTTCCATCTTTATTTTTTTTAAATATTTCTTTATTTGTAAATCGGTCACAAATATCAATAAACTCTTCTTCTGACATTGATATTGATTTTAAAATATCTTTTAATTTTTTACCTAGGTATGTTGTGGGATATTTTCCTTCTAAATGTATAACTTTTTCTAGAGCTTTTTTTCTTTCAATCATATTTCTTCTAATATGCAAAGATGCCTGCATGGTAGCTCTTCCAAATCCATATTTTAGATAACAAAAATAATCATGGATCCCTGTATGGTAATTGTCTAAATTTTCGTAATTAACAAAAGCACCTTCTACTATTTTGTTCCAAGTTTTAAATCCATGTTTTTTGGATATCTCTGTATTCTCAAAACCATCCCATGCAAAATAATGCCCTAGAAATATGCCCGTAATATTTGATTTTTTTAATAATTTAAGATCAGGGTACTGATATATTAAAAGATCTTTTTCTTCTATACCATTAACACCGATTAAATCACTTGTCCTCAATGAACTGGCACCACCAAATTCATAGAGCCAATTTTCATCTAAAATATTTTTTTTTGCTTCTTTGTCTGGACCTCCATACTCATTCTGAGAATTTTCTCCCCAAATAATTAATGAAACACCATATTTTATTGCAATTTGTATTGGTATCGTAAATATTAATATATGTTCAGGCCAAGAAATATCTCCAATTGTTTTTAATGCAAAATTGTTAATTTTCTTTCTAACCACAGGATTGGCGGTTGCTTCTAAATAATCTACACCTAAATTCTTAATATTTTCAATATTTTGTCTGCCTAACTCTGTTAAATCGTCGGTTGACGCGGTAACACACAAGGGGTTTAAATTATATTCTAAACATCTAACAACCTGGTAAGTGCTATCTTTACCTCCGCTAACTGGGATAATACAGTCATAATTATTTTTTTTTTTAAATTTTTTAACTAAATCTTTAAATTGTATTTTTTTTTTACTCCAATCTATTTTTTTTTTGTATTCATGATTAATACATGCCGAACATATTCCATTTTTAAAATATAAATGTGGTCTGGTGCTTGGAACTATACATTTTTTACAATAAATTATTTTACCCATTTTTTTTTATCAGAAACCAATTTAAATCATCTTGGGGATATTTGTCATTTTTATAAGCAAATCCATAATTAATAATCTTTGTTTTTTTAAATAAAGAAACAAATTCTCCAGCAAAGTCTCTTTTAAAAAGCTTGTTTCTTTTTCCTCTATAAATCATCATTGTTGGGTATGGATTGTAATATTCAGCAAACAAAATATGCCCTGAGGGTTTGCAACTTTTATAAATTATTTTATATATGCGCTTTAGTTTATTGGGATTAACATGAATCAAAACCCCCTTTAATAACACTAAGTCATATTTTATTTTTGAAGAGAAGTTAATTATAGAATTATTTACAATATTTATATTTTTAATATTTTTCATTTCTACGCATGCTTTTTTATTTATTTCGACACCGGTTATAAAATTTAGTTTGAATATTTTTTTTAAAGCTATGATATTTAAACCAATATTAGGTCCAAACTCTATTAAACTTTTAATTTTTAAATTTTTTGACAATATTTTTTTAAAGAAAAAAAAATTATTTTTTATTAATAATTTTTTTTTATTACGATTAATATAGTCATTTCCAAATTTACCTTGCCAAAAAATTTCTTGTTCGGTTTTGTACATTAACAATATTAATAATTATTTTTAACTAATGCTTTGAGTTGGCTGATATTTAAGTACTCATTATTTTGCAAACTATTATAGGAAAAATTTTCTTTACATTTCCTACAAATACCGTTTTTTTTATTTTTAACGAAATCTTCAATTTTCCAACTAAGAAATTCTCTAGTAGATGGTAAAATTACATAATAATCTTTATATTCTAATGTATTATATGAATCGGACGAGGTGATCATTTCTTCATGTATCTTTTCTCCTGGCCTCAAACCTAAAACTCTAATTTTGCAATTTGGAGCAAAAGCTTTGGCAACGTCTAATATTCTATAGGAGGGAATTTTTGGAACAAACAATTCACCACCCCACATTTTAGTCAAACATTGAATAACAAAATTAACTCCTTGATCAAGAGTAATAGAAAATCTAGTCATTCTTTTATCTGTTAAAGTTATTATGCCAGTCTTAGACTGATTTATAAAAAGAGGTATTACAGATCCTCTAGACATCATAACATTGCCATATCTAACAACTGAAAATTTTTTTTTTGAATAATTATTGCCTGCTATAAAAATTTTGTCCGCAGATAGCTTTGAAGCTCCATATAAATTTATTGGGGCCGCGGCCTTATCTGTGCTTAGAGCAATTGCTTTTTCAACTTTTGATTCTATAACTGCATCAATAACATTCTGTGTGCCGATAATATTAGTTTTTATAACTTCGAAAGGATTGTATTCCGCTGTCGGAACTTGTTTTAATGCTGCTGCATGAATAACAATATCAACGTCATTTAAGGCTAGTTTAATTCTTGGAAGATCCCGAACATCTCCAATAAAAAATCTTAATTTTTTCTTATACTTAATTAATTCACTAGACATTTCTGATTGCTTCAGTTCGTCTCTGCTAAAAACAACTATTCTTTTAACATTATACTTTTCTAAAAGAATTCTAACAAGCCTTCTGCCAAAAGAGCCTGTGCCTCCTGTTACTAAAATTGACTTATTTTTAAAAACAAGGTTTTGCATATTAATTTAATATTAGTACACCGCTCAATTAAGTATATGATTATTTTTATTTTCTAATAATGATTTAATAGTTTTTATTATAAAAATCTGATCTTTCTTAATTAAACTTGGAAAAATTGGCAAAGAAACTGTATTTTTATAATAAGACATAGCGCCTTGAAAATCTTTTTTAGAAAATCTTTTATTAAAAATTTTTTTAAATAAAAATATTGGTTTATAATGATATTGCGAAACTATTTTATTTTCTAGCATTTTTTTTAAAAATTTATTCTTACTAAAAAATTGTTTTTTTAAATTAAAATTAATTAAAAATAAATGATAGCTTGATTTAATATCTTTTCTATACTTTGGTAACAAAAAATTATTAAGTTTTCGGAATTCTTTTTTATAAAAAAAATAAATTTTCCTTCTTAAATTAATAAGTTGATTAATTTTACTAATTTGAGAAATAGCGAGAGCACAATTAATATCACTCAATCTATAATTAAAACCATGAACTAATATTTCATAATTCCAATGAAATTTACTTTTTCTTATTCCATGAGATCTAAATAATCGCATATTATTAAATAATTTCTTGTTATTAGTAGTTACAACTCCACCCTCAGCTGAGGTTATTGTCTTTACTGGATGCAATGAAAAAGTAGATATATCGGAGTGCTTACATGAACCCACATATATATTTTTACTTTTAAAATTATATTGTGCTCCAAAGGCATGACACGCATCCTCTATTAAAAAACAACCTAATTTTTTTTTGATTTTATAAAATTCCAACACATTCTCCGGATACCCACCCAAATACATGGTAACTATAACCTTGATTTTTTTTAATTTATGCTTTTTTATAGTCTCAATTAGTTTTTTTGGAGTCATTTGACCTGTAAATGGATCTACATCAACTAAAAATATTTTTGCTCCCATTATTTTTGCCAAATTATATGCAGCAATAAAATTGACCGACGGCATTAAAATAATATCATTTTTATTAAGATTAATGGACAAAAAGGCTAAATGAATGGCGGATGTTCCGCTATTACAAGATGTAGCAAATCTCACTTTTAATAATTTAACTACTTTATTTTCAAATTTTTGAACATAGTTGCCTGTTGTAATTAAATCTTCTTTCAAAGCCTTAGACACAAATTTAATATCATGTGTGTCTATGTGTTGTCTTCCGTAAGGAATGTTTTTCATGTTATTCTTAATTTTTTAATAATATTTTTTTTTAATGGCGTTTCAGCATTAATATTGAAAGGGGATTTTTTATTTAATAATTTTTCAAAATAAATTGGCTGAACTCCAAATCCTGGTCTAATAACTCTAATATTTTTATTACTAAATTTTTCTCCTTTTTTAATATTAGCAACCGCATAAATAGATCTTCTAAACTGAATATTTATTAACTCATTATTGTGTCTAAAAAAAAACTTTTTACCCATCATTAAATATGTTTCTTTAATAGTTTTTGCATAAGACTCAATCTCTTTGCCTCTTAAAGAAAAAGCAATATCAAAACCTACCTTCTGTCGATCTAAGCATATATGCTTTTCTATTACTTCAGCACCGGAAGCAATTGCTGCTGCTACAACTCTATCGTCAGTTGAATGGTCTGAAAAACCAACCTTGCAATTATATCGCTCTTTTAGAATTTTAATATTATGAAAATTAAAATCGGAATATTTTGCTGGGTAGCTACTCACACAGTACAAAATAATTATTTCTTTTGCTCCATTATTTTTTGCTACTTTGTAAGTTAAATCAATTTCTTTAAGATTTGCCATACCGGTAGAAATAATCATTATTTTTTTAGTTTGGGCAATTTTCTTAATTAAAGGAATATGATTCATCTCAAATGAAGCAACTTTATAAAATGGACAATCGAGACTCTCTAAAAAATCAACAGCGCTTTCATCGAATGGGGTGCTAAAACAAGTAATCTTTAATTTTTTTGCAAAATCGAACAATTGTTTATGCCATTCAAAGGGCGTTTGGGCTTTTTGATATAAATCCCACAATGTTTTGCCCTTCCATAAACCTTTTGTAATCTTAAAATCAGAATTATTACTTCTAATAGTTAGTGTGTCAGGGGTATAAGTTTGCAGTTTGACTGCATCTGCTCCGTATTTTTTTGCTAGTTGGATTAATTTCTTTGCTTGAGTTAATGAACCATTATGATTGGCAGATATTTCTGCAATAAAAAAAGGGGTTTTTATGACGGGGCTATTAAAAATCAAGTTTTGCTTTCTAGAAAATGCTAATATAAAATAATAAAATTAGATTATATGAAAAAAAAAAATAAAAGCAAAAAATATTTAAAAATTATTTCTAAAATTGAGAATATCAGAAAAAAAAATAATGTAAATTGGATGAATATACTTCGCATAGCATTTAAACATAGTCCAGATGCAACAGCAAAGACAATGTCAAAGATTTATATTGATGATAAAAAAATTGGCTCTCTAGTAAAAAAATTACTTTAGAATGAAAGTTCAAATAAGAAAAGCTTCCATAGAAGACTCGGGTTTTTTTTTTGAATTAAGGAATGAACGCGAAACAATAAAAAATTCATTTAAAAAAAATAAAATAAAATTTTTAAATCATTCACACTGGTATAAAAATAAACTAAGAGAAAAGAATACAGTTTTCTTAGTTGGTTTGACTAATAAGTCACAAAAAATTGGAATTGTGAGATACGAATATAAAAAAAGACTTACTTATGTATCTATTAATATAACTAAAGAATAAAGAGGACAAAAAAAAGGAAGAAAAAAACAAAAAAAAACAGAAAAGAAACTAAAAAAAAAAACTAAAATAATTTCAAAAATAAAAAAAAAA
>Ga0136644_10000817_pt1 | contig 25023 bp, 22 predicted proteins | sample C_130820_EF_Meta_FD_94780 | JGI IMG/M metagenome (GOLD analysis project Ga0136644, IMG submission 94780) | Freshwater microbial communities from Lake Croche, Canada to study carbon cycling - C_130820_EF_MetaG (v2) (version 2) | ecosystem: Environmental > Aquatic > Freshwater > Lake | place...
ATATTAAGACCGTAATAAGCCAAGAAAAACAGAAGATGAAGATAAGAAAGATAGAAAATCTTATGAAAAACTACCGCAACTTATTTTAGAACAAATCGATGTACACATTAATAATCAAATTAATAAGAACACAGTTCAAAATATCGATCGCGATGTAAAGAAAAGCACTATAACTCCAGCAGAGTGTTTTAATAATTACTTGATAGAAAACAAACAAGAAATATTGAAAACAATACAAGAATCTAGTGCAAATAAACAAATCGTAAAACAGGATGTTGAAAACATAATTAATCGTTATAAGAAGACGTATAAGAACAGGTTCTATAACATTCGAGTGAATCTAAATAATCAATAGTTATTCGTAAAAACATACTACCTATATTCTTCTTTTTTATGTATATGATTGAAGTCCCCATATTTATTAAATCCACTGTAGAACAATCTCCCCAAAAAATACCGAAAACTTTAATACAAACATATAAAACAAATAGGATTCACCCACAATTACATAATAATATTTTGGAAATACTAAAAATAAACCAAGAATATGATTATAGATTAGTAACCGACGAAGAAGGGGTAGAATTAATCAGCAAATATTTTCACGAAAGAGTTTTAAATGCATTTCACCAATTAGTATTAGGTGCAGCTAAAGGTGATTTTATTAGATATATTGTATTATATTTATACGGAGGGGTTTATTTAGACCTTGATGCATCAATTAATTTAAACTTGAATACAGTAATACAACCTAATGATGAATTTATATTTTTTATAAATGGTGATAGGAACTTAGAACAGTTTTGTTTTATGATACGTCCTCAACACCCTTTATTGCTTAAAATTATAGAGGAGATGGTTCAAAGGATTGAGAATAAAGAGAATAATATTTTTAAGGCAACTGGACCAACCTTATTTAATGATGTTATTTATAATGCTATGAATAATAGCAATGTTTATGATACTAATAGTAATGTAACACCAGAAGATAGAGGAATTTGTTACGGAAATAATAATCAATATATGGGCGGCAAAATTGTATTAAGACATGGTAATGACATAGAGAAACATATTATTTTTAGAATACCAGATAGTGAGGGTATGCTTTATGATAGCAATGAAACTATACGGTACTGCACATTTGATCCATCGAAAAATATTCATTATATTTATACTATGTTCTAGTTATTAACGAGTTTATGTAAATAGTCAGTAAAGATTTTATATTTCGGGTTATCCAATAATCTACAGATAATATCATAATTTGTATTGCTATTTCTAAAATAACATATATATTTTAATGGTACTGCTGAGAAACCAGATAATAATAAAATCTTACTATTCGTAGGTAATTCGTATAGCTCTGTTTTCGATAAGTTCCAGAAAATAAATTCAGGCGTGGAATGGTTAATATCAGTAAATCGTTTCTTAATGTATTCATAGTAACCATCCAGTTCTAGTGAATTTGATAGAAACAGTAACTTTATATTATAAAAAGTATTCCCAGAATCGCTAATTGCATCAACTAAAAAATCAATTCCTTTCTTAAAAGAACACGCGGTGTTATTTCGAGAACGAATACTTTCATTAAATAAATAAACCATAGAGTAAAAATCAGTAGATTCATCTAGGTTTATCCAAGTAGGTAAATTATCAATAGCTAATATGCGTTTCCCATAATTACTTTTTTGGCAAATCAATATAGCTAAACCTACCGCAGTATAAAATGATTCTGCATCATTCTCTAGCATTTTATATGAAACATCAATGATGGGCAATAGGTTATGAATATGAACGTTATAATTAGAGAACTGTTGCCATTTCTTATTTAATATGCATCGCTCAATTTGAAAACCTTTGCTTTGGCTATCATTACCATTATTAAATAGCCGAAAAGCTTCCTTAATAAAGTATGAAATAGGTAGCTGAACTGTTTCATCAACATTATTATTTTTCTTCTTCGTATTATTCACTAGCTGGAAAGCAGGGTGATTATCAATATAGGTTTTAGAACATTTCTGTTTAGTAACATCCTTACAAAAATCATCAAAATAGTAAGGATTGTCTATTATTGAAATTTCTCGGTTACTAGAATAAAAAAGTCGCTGTTGTTTCATTACAGTATACTTTGATAGGTTATTGATATTTATGTCATCCCATAGGTGAAAACACTGTTTTATTTCAGTCGTATCGATGTTCTTATTTATTCTGGTAATAATTTTGCGGTAAATCTTATTAGATTTATTGACAGCTTTTAGATAGGTCGGGCTATCTTGTGAAGACCAACTAATCTTCCACCGTTTATTATAGTTATTTGACCAATGTAAAGAAAGACGTTCAAATAACCATCCACATTTCTTTTTTTCACGTGGTATCCATTTAGCTACATTGGAAATATAGCTGCGAGATCCTGCGTTTACTGAAAACTTCCATGATTCAACATCTTGTTTTAATTGTTTATTAATTAATTCGACACATACATCAATTATTGAATCGTCATAACCTTTTGGTGATGTTTTACGAACATAATCGCATAAATATTTAATATCGCGCCACCTACCAATTTTAGTTTCAATAAAATGGTGTAGCATGTAAATCGCTAACGTTGGAAATTCTTTATAAAGCTCATATACTAGCATATAAAACAAATCATGTTCTCCTTTTCCACTAGTAATATCTCTAGTGTTAATAATAAGTTTATACATAAGTTCTAGGTAAATAACAATTCGGTTATCTTTGCGTATTTCAGTTTTTAATAGTTCAAGAAACTGATGAAATGAAATAGCTAATTCTTTTATTAGTTTTTGGTCATTTTTTCTTGTTAGGTTTAAATAAAAATATACTATCTGTTCTCGAAAATGTGAAGATAAATCAACTTCACAGATAGGGTAATCTAGCGGATCCATAAAAGATAATATTATATAACATAAAATGTTTATATGCGTTTACGAGTACCTTTAAAACCTTTCTTTTTATTTGAACTATCTACGGTTCCCAATTGTATTCTTACCTTTTTTGTATTAGTTTTGTCTGTAACTTCGCGCACAATGGGTTTTAGAATAGATTTTATAGTATGCCGGTGATTTATTAACTCGATCTCTTCAAATATAAAGTAAATAGAATTGATACCATGAAATATAAATATGGATTCGTTAAATTTAATATCGTTCATAATAGAAACCGTGTTTAAAAACTTTGATGATGATTCATTATTTTCATTTTTAGAATATGATTGAATGTTTTCAGGTTCTAAATCAACTAAATATGTTAAGACATCTAATAATTTATATTTTGAGAAAGATGTTTTTAACTTTCTCGATTGAATGATTTGAAGTAAAGATTCTTTTGGTAAATAAGAATGTTTTTTATCTTCAGATAAAACTAGATTAATTTTATCGTTTATAATTTTTTCAATATATTGGTTACGATTAATGTAGATAAAAAAAATATTTACCTCTTCCATAGGTTCTCTTTTATAGTTTTCATTAACTGATAAAAGACGTTCATGTTCATTTAACCAAGAACTATCTAAATCATTAGATTGTTCATCATCAGTAGTTTCTGATTTTACAATTTCTTGATTATTATCGAATAAATCATTGATTATTAATTGAATGTTTTCTTGTTCTGGTTTTTTCTCCTCTTCATTAACTCGTTCCTTGTCACGTTCCTTTTCCAGTTCCTTTTCCAGTTCCTTTTCCCGTTCCTTTTCCATTTATACTTTTCCAACATAACAATTTGTAATTTTAAACACAAATAGAATATAAAGAGAAAGCCATACATATATTGTCTCGAAACTGCAAATCAGATGGTTTACGCTAAATTGAAAATCAAAATAAACGTTGGAGTCGTAGTGCTCGCGTAATTATAATAAAATAGCTGGTGCAAAGCAAAAGGTTATCTTATTTCACACATATTTTCAAGTAAACACATCGCAGAACTCTATAATTGAACATTGACGTATAAAATTAGTACATTGGAAAATTTACTCGAGACAGCAATGCATAATCTATGTGCATTATAAGGACAAAATGGGAATTGGGCAAAAATTGGGTGATGACATATTAATAATATAAATGTTTATATTATTAAATTAGATACCGTACCATATAGTAGAATGGTCTCTATCACCTTCAAAGTCAAATTCGCCATTTGTATTTTTTGTATAATAATACACAGCAATAGATTGACGATATATTGATTCGTTTGGTGTATTTAATGGAATAGGGTGACCATGAATACTAGATCTTGTTGTATTAAAAATAACACATCTATTTAATATAGGTAATATTTTATTAGTAATGGTCATATTATTTTTATTACCTAAAAATAAATGACCATTATATTCTTCTTTCCAATCTGGATTCAAATATACTAACAAGTTTATTCTTCGGTCAAGTTTACCATGATCCTTATGAACGTATGAATTAAAATCAGTATGCATGCTTAAATAACCATCTTTATGAATTCTATGAACACCAGCTCCTAATAATGATGTATCTCCAAAAATTAAATCTTTAATTCCTGTTAACTTTTCAATATACGAAATAAATTCTTTACTATTTAATTCTGAAAAAATAGAATCTAATAATGTCCCTAGATTATTATTAAACGCAAATTTATTAAATTCATTCCCTTTCTGTAAAAACTTAGTATCAGCATTTTGGCTATCTAAATTATTTATTTCATTTAAAATATTAGGAATATATTCTTGTTTAAAAAAATTATCAATCATTGCATAAGGAAATGGATAATCTGTTGTGTAACCTAATGACATTATCTTCGTAGAATAATTAGAAATATGTTCTAACAAATCCGGTTTTTGTAAAGCAGTTATATTTTCCTTCGTATTTATTACAAAGTTATCACTAAAGTTAGGAACATTATATTCAATATTATTACTATCTCCCTTTTTAATACCAAAAAAATAAAGATCCTTTGTATTATAATTGTAATATGTATTCCATTCTATAAATAATTCATTAAATGGAAGTATTTCATTAACATCAATCTCAGTTAAATTTTTATAATAATCGCTAAAAACAGCAATATTGCCTATTGTGCCGTACGAATCAAAATAAGAAGTTCTACGTGTACCGTGTTCTGGTCTACCTGTTGAAGCACACGTAAAACAAAAAAGGCCATTAGGTTTTAACATCTCATAAATTTTTAATAACGATTCTTTATATTCAGCATCGTGTTCAAAACATTCTGTTGATACAATTGTATCAAAATGGTTTGCTGGAAAAGGAAGATCTTTTGTATTTGAAACAATACTAACATTGGGAGCATCAGTTAAATCATTAGCGTAGTAAATACAATTATCAAATAAATATCTATTATTACCATTTATATCACCTCCGCCAACATCTAATACAGTAGAGTTTTTAAAAAAATTAGGGAATAAACTTTTTATGTATAATGTAAACCGTTTACATTCATCGTGCATATATTATTAATATAATATATGTATTTAAAATTTTTTTTTTATATCTATTAAAATGAAACTGCAATTCTATTTTTATAGATATGATTACCTAGCATTTTTTTTAATGATGATATCGACTATTAATATTATAAAAGAGCATATATCATCCAATATAGAAGTAATAAATAGATACGAGGACTTAGATTTTAAAAATAATATAGTTATCATGTTTTTTGGTGATTTGAATATACAAACAAGCACAAGTGCTACAAATAAAATAATACTAATAATGACAGAACATTATCAAAATTTGAACCATAAAACACTAGAGTTTATTAACGCATCAAATAATTATTATATATGGGATTTCAGTCCAACAAATATAAAACAAATAAATAAAAACTACCCTAACATTCATATACATTATTTACCACCTCTATATAATCCATATTTAGAACTATACTATCACCAAACAATAACCAAAAAAATAGATTATAAAGATAAAATAATAGATATTTTATTCGTAGGAACATTAAATGAACGTAGATCAATCATACTGGATGAATTAAAAAAATCTTACAAAGTAAAGATAATAGTTATAGATGAACATCTATCGTTTAAAGAAATATTTGATTATATAGAAAACAGTAAATTGGTTCTTAATATTTTTTATTATGAAGTATTTACATTTGATTACTATAGGAATTCGTTTTTGTTAGCAAATAAAGTGCTTATGGTTTCAGAATATCCGCATAATGTAAATACAGAAATAGAAGTAAATTTAAAAGGTTATGAAGATAATTTAATACTGGCCAAATACGAAGATATAATCGATGCAGTTAAGAAGACACTAGAAATATCCAGAGAGGAAATTACTAAAATTACAGAAAATGCATATAATTGGTATAAACAACATAATATGAGAGAATATATTCATGAATTTTTCACCAAAGAACATTATTTCTTAATATAAAATGCATCGCCCCACCTATAATCACCACACCATTTTGTTTCTACACGAATTAAACCAAATGTTTTAAGGTACTCATCTAATTCTCCAATAAGCGCACACCCTTCATACACGTAATCAGAATTAACTTCAGTATAAATGTAATCTATTTTATGTAAATATTCTTCCATACCTTTTAAAGCTTTTAACTCAGCGCCTTGAATATCTAAATTAATAAAATTAAAAGGAATTTGATAGTTACATACAATATCCTTTAACATTTTTGTTTCAGCAACAAAAGAATCAGTATACCAAACATGAGGGTGAAACTCTTTATGTAATCCTAATTCTAAAATAGAAGATGATTGACCATTATTAGATCGGTGAAATGTAACAACATCATTGCAATCAGATACGACAGCTTCTTCAATCAATATACCAGGAAATCTTTCCCTTGCCAAATTTACTTTATCAGGTAAACCTTCTATCCATAATACGTTACTTCGACTAATATAATTATCATAATCTGCTAGTTCTTCGCATTCGTGCGCGCCTACGTGCAAAACGCCTGTCAAACTAATACTATATTTTTGTATAAGATAATGAAGCGGAATAAGCATATAATAAATATAAAAAAACTACTTTATATTTATTTAATTATTAGTTATTTTTAATTCTAATATCATATTTATAAAAGCTTTTTCACAAACTTCTGATGATAAATTTTCAAGAACATAATCACGAGGTTTATAGGACTCCAGGTTATTAAAAAACTTACTAAGTTTCTCTTGAAAATCATTCATATCATAAAAAAACTCTCCGCACCGCTCGTCCCAGTATGGTATGGTAGTTGCTGGGATATCAGAGTATTGTGATTTGTATTCTTGATTCATAGATCTAATATTCCATACTAATAGTGGAACGTTACAAGATAGTGCCTCCTGTAGAGCAAATCCTTGACTCTCGTGTGCATCTATCCAAATACCAAATTTTGAATTCTGCAAATATTCTAAATAATCTTTTTCATTATAACGTTGGTGGTAATGAAATATTCTATAGGAAATATTATTATGGGTTAAAAGGTTTTCGATAAGTTCTAGTTCTTGAGGATGTCTAGATTTATAATAAATAAAAACCTGTTCTCGCTGTTGTAGAGGTTTAATTTCATAAAAAAGATCAGTATTAACAGAAAATGGAATATCAACAATATTAATATTGTCACAAATTTCAAATGATTTCCATAGATTTTTTACCCATCTAGATGGGGTAATGTAACTGGCAAATTTTGATTTAATATTAAATAGTTTTTCATTTGGAAAAGTACTAAAATGAGGACCGAAAATAAAATATATCCCAGGATACTTTGATACGTCTATTGGGTCTGATGGGCTATATACACAATCAAAGGTACTTAAATCATAATTACCTATATCTGTTATTTTATTAACTATTTCTATGGAAATATTTTTATAACTCAATAACGCATTCATATTTTTTGGATGCATCCATGTATTAACAAAAAGTATTTTCATTAATACAATCATAGTAATAATTATTTTTAATTATATTATTATTAAAACTATATAATAAATATTTAATGATAAATAATAAATATAAATGATTTCTTTAATAGAATCTTGTCGGATTTGTAAGTCAAAAGAACTATCAACTGTAATATCACTTGGTTCACAGTATATAACCTCAAGATTTCCAAAATACGGAGATTTTTCAACACCTAAAACAGATATAGATTTATGTTATTGTGAAAATTGTGGATTATTACAATTATTACAAACTACAAATTCTTCTGAATTATATGAATATGAATATGGATATAGATCAGGTATTAGCAATACTATGAAACAACATTTAAAAGATTATAAAGAACAAATAGAAACAATAATTTCTTTAAATAAAGGTGATACAATTGTAGATATTGGGAGTAACGATTCAACAATGTTACAATATTATTCTAGTGAATTAAATAGAATAGGTGTAGACCCAACAGGAATACAATTTAAGGAATACTATGGAAGTGTAGATTTATTACCAAACTACTTTTCCTTTAAAAATTTTTCTGATAAATATGGCAATTTAAAATGCAAAGTAGTTAGTTCGATATCTATGTTTTATGATTTACCTGACCCTATTCAATTTGCAAAAGATATAAATGATGTATTAGAAGAGGATGGAATATGGACGTGTGAACAAAGTTATTTATTATCTATGTTAAAAACAAATAGTATAGATACTATTTGTCATGAGCACTTAGAATATTATGCATTACGACAGATTAAATATATCGCAGATCAATCCAATTTTAAAATAATAAATATATTTTTTAATAATTGTAATGGTGGAAGCTTTCGTATTTATTTTGCAAAAAAAACATCAACTATGTATGAAGAAAACATTGAATTAATAAATAAAATACTGGATGAGGAAAAAGATTTTGGATTATTTGATAATAATGTGTTTAAAATATTTATGAATAATTGTGATAAGGAAATTAATAAATTGAAGACATTTATTAAAAATGTAAATACCGATCAAAAAAAGGTTTACATATATGGCGCTTCAACAAAAGGTAATTGTTTATTACAATATGCTAACTTAACAGAAGAAGATTTAAAATACGCGGTAGAAAGAAATCCTAAGAAAATAGGTAAAATGACATGTAGTTTTTCAGAAATAATAAGTGAAGAAGTTATGCGTGAATCCCCACCTGAGTTTTTATTAGTATTGCCATGGCATTTTAAAGAGGAGATAATTGAACGTGAAAAAACGTTTTTAGAAAATGGCGGGCAATTAATATTTCCATTTCCAGAATTTGAAATCATATCGAATAAACCAAAATTATTATTAACCGGGTGTGATGGGTTTATAGCATCTTATATAAAAGAACAGTTTATTGAGTATACGTTATATGGATTAGGCAACGAAATAAAAAAAACTGCAGATGTAAAAAGCAACAAATGTATTACAAAAGTAAATTTAAATATAAACGATGTGGAAAAACTAGAGAATTTAGTATTAACTATCAAACCAGAAATAATAATTCACCTAGCTGGTATTTCAAGCTCACAATACGCATTTGATAACCCCATTGAAACATTACAGACAAATGGATTAGCAACAGCAAATTTATGCGATATTATTCATAGAAATAAATTAAATATTAAATTATTAAATGCATCAAGCAGTGAATTATATAAAGGACATAAAGAATATATTGTTAAAGAAAATGACATAAATAAACATAATAATCATCCATACGCAGTAGCTAAAAACATTGGTCATTCAATGATTGATTTTTATAGAGAAACATATAATTTACCTTTTTCGAATGGTATTATATTTACAACAGAATCCTCCAGAAAAAAATCAGTATTTCTATTGAATAAAGTAGCTGAACATATAAGATCATATAAAACGAATAAAGAACCATTAGTATTGGGAAGTTTACAATCGTTCAGGAATATTATACATCCAAGTGATGTAGCTTCTGCTATAAAAACTATAATAACGCAGAATAATGGGGATAATTATTTGATTTGTAATTATAATAGCATAAAAGTTCATGATGTAGTTTTATCTTTATATGAAAAATCAGAAATTAAATTATTAGAACAAGATAATATGATGTTAAATTCGTTGGATAATAGTGCTGTTATAATATTTAAAACAATTGAAAATATTGAACAGAATATTATAAATATACAGGGATATCCAGAAAAATTATTAGGGTTAGGATGGAAGCCAAAATACACAATCAATGATATTATTAACGAAATAATATAAATATGAACTTATTTATAAGTTAATGATAGTAGAAGTTTCTATAGGTGAAGCTGTAGATAAATATAGTATTTTAGAAATTAAATTAGAAAACATTAAAGATGAGTTAAAATTATTAGAAATAAAAAAAGAATTAAATGCATTAGAGGAATGTAAAAAGTATATTGATACAAATAAATTTTTATATAATTTATTAATCTATGTAAATAAAGAAATATGGGTTATGACGGATATTATAAAATTAATTACAATAGATAATGGTGATTTTTCAATTATATCAAATAAAATTTTTGAGTTTAATCAAAAACGGTTTCGTATTAAAAATAAGTTTAATTTATTATCGGATTCAGGACTAAAAGAACAAAAAAGTTATGCATCTTCGTATTGTAAAGTAATAATAGATAATGAACAAAGTATTTATAACAAAATAGCAGAAATTAACTATTTATTAATAGAATATGATTTTATAATAGTAGACAAACTATTTATTAATAAGTTAGGAAGTTTGTTTAATTCGCCAAATATACTAGTAAATATTGATGACAGTAATATTGTTATTTCAAATATTATAAAATTGGAAGAATTTAATATAGCAAACAATCTTACAGATGTATTTGATTTCGAAACTATAAATTATTTATCATGTGGTTGTATGGGTGATTTTATACAGTCATTATCTGTAATTAATGAAAACTATATAAAATTTGGAAAAAGAGGTAATTTATATATAAAAGAACCACCAATATTTAAAAATGGACTTGAAAATTCTTATAAAGATAGTTATGTATTAGTAAAATCGCAAGTTTATATTAAAGATTATAATATGTATAATAATGAGAAAATCGATATTGATCTAACAACATGGTATCAATCTAATTTATTATATAAAGTTAGTTGGTATCATATTTTTAAAGAATCATATAATGTAGAATGGGGTAAACACAGATGGATAGATTTTCCTATTGATTCAAAATGGAGCAATAGAGTTGTTGTAAATGTTATGAACTATAGACATACGATAAACATCGACTATAAAAAACTATATCAAATATTTGGTGACTCTATGATTTTCTTATCTTTCGATAAAAAAGATTATGATTTTTTTACAGAGAGAACAGGATTGGCTATTGATTACTATAAACCTACATCACTTATGGATGTATCTGTTGCAATAAGATCCTGTAAATTTTTAGTAGCTGGAATGTCTGCCTTTTTATGTATAGGTCATGCAACTCATGTTCCAAGATTAATTGGTCTTTCTGATTCTACAGGGGATAATGTCCATAATATTAATTTTGAGGAAATATGGTCTAATGTTTATTATGGCGTAAAGTGATTTATCTAATAAAATAATATAAAATTTTAATTTATATTATTTTAATACCATGAGCAATAGAATAGCAATTATAGATTTTCGTAATCATGATGTTGGATTAAAAATTCTTTTTAATGAATCAGATTATTTTATATTGGAACAAGAACTTGATAGAACAAAAATAAATATGAAATATAACATTAATCCATTGTTGCATAAAAATGGTATTAATGTATTTGATACTATTAGTAGTGAACAGTATAATGTACTATTAATAATATCGCCACTATATGACTCTTTAAAAGAATACAATGGGGTAATAAAAGAATCTTATTCAGAAAAAACATACCAGTATTTGTTAGATTCAGTAGAGCTAATAAATAAAAACAGGTTCAAAAACATTGTATTTTTTGATAACTATGATTATGACTACGATCCTAATATAGCATTTAATTCTGAATTTATAACCTCACATAATATTAAGTTTTTTAAAAGATATTTTAATAAAGAAAAATCATATAACTCTAATGTGTATCCATTTCCGTATATTATTTTTGGACATCAATGTAATATTGATATGATTACAGATTTATTTAATAAACAATCACATAATAATAATAAAATTACAAGAATTTTTTTTAGTGGTTCTCCATTAGTTCATATTGATAATGTTTATGGAATTGAACGTAATCGTAAAGAAATAATAACTAAAATATTAGGTAGATTAAGCATCTATAATCCAGGATATATTCCTCATGATAAATTTATGAATGAACTTTCAATGTCAAAGTATTGTTTAGATTTATTAGGTGTAGGTGACCCAAATATAAGAACTTTTGAAATATTATCAAGTGGATCATTGCGTATATCTCAAAGATCAAATATTAAATGGAATTTTGATGATGATTTCTGTGAAGAAACTATGTTTGATAATGAAAATGATTTATTAGAGAAAATAGTGCGATTAGAATCCGATCATGAATTATATGAAAAATGTTTAAATAAACAAAACGAAATTGTTAGAAAGTATATGAATATTGATTATCTAAGATCATATATTTTAGAAAAAATATTACAATAATTGCAAAGATTCTAAGTATGAGCTAAGTTCTTCTTTTGATAATGGATTCAATTTACTATTATAATCTTTCATATCGTCATTAATAACATTAGGATATTTAATAGCACTCTTGATATGCATATAGTCCCCATTTTTTATTAATCTACCAGATTGTGTTTTATTAATAAGAGATTCTAATAACTTTTCACCAGAACGCAATCCAATATTTTTAATAGGTTTATTATATTTTTTTGAGAATAATTCTAATAAATCAATAACATTCATAGATATTAATTTTGGTATTATAGTATCGCCAGATTCGCCATTTAAAATAGCATGTTCAATTAGATCTACACTTTGTTCTAAGGTCATTACAAATCTGGTCATATCAGGACTAGTTAGCGTAAAATGCATTTTTTCATGGTCATTACCTATTTTATGTAATAATGGTATAATACTCCCCCTCGAGTTCAGAACGTTACCGTATCTTACATTTATAAATCTAATACTAGGAACATAGTGAGCTTTTTCAATAATAAATGTTTCAGAAAGAGCTTTACACATACCATAGTTATTAATAGGACTACATGCCTTATCTGAGCTAACGAATATAACAGTTTCTAGGTTTGATAAATTAGATAGACGAGATTCTATTGAATCAATGATGTTCTGTGTACCTAATAAGTTAGTTTTTAAACTTTCAGCCGTATTAATTTCGCATTGGTCAATATGTTTCATAGCTGAAGCAATTATAATTATATTAGGTTTAATGCGATTAATACTTGCTTCTACTATGCTTCTATCCGCAACATTACCGATAATAAAGTTAATATTCGGATTAGAGTTAAAATGCAATTTCATCTCCCAGTGCTTGCACTCATCTCTAGAAAAGTTATAAATTTTATTATCATTTAGATATCTCTTATTTAATTCATAACCGAGAGAACCAGTTCCACCAAATATAAGTATAGATTTATTTACTATGTTCATTATAGAATATAGTAAATAACTAATTTTATATTATTAATATAAAAATATAATTTATAACATATATATTCTATGGAAGATAAAGTAACTCTTTTTATAACATCATGTGGTCGACCAGATTTACTATTAATTACACTACAATCATTTTTAAAATATAATACTTATCCTATTGAAGAAGCCATTATATGTGAAGATTCAGGTTTTAATAGAATAAATGATTTTGTCACTGCATTATTGCCATTTCCATGCAAGTTAATATATAATGAAAAACAAATGGGTCAAATGAAATCTATAGAAAATGGTGTTCAATATATAAAAACACCCTATGTATTTCATTGCGAAGAAGATTGGGAATTTTACGACTATGGATTCATAGAAAAGTCATTAGTATTATTAAAAAAAAATAATAATATAACTTCGGTATGGTTAAGGTCATTTGAAGATATTTTATCAAGATATGGAAATTACTTAACTATTGAATACTTTGATAATTATTATAGAATAGCTCCAAATAATGGTAATTTTTCTTGGAATCCTGGACTTCGAACAATAGATATTCAAAAAACAGGTATTCCTTATCCAATAAACGAACAATTTGATGAAGGTATTTTAAGTAACTATTTTAGAGAAAAGGGAATGTATTCAGTACTTATCAAACCAGAAGGTTTTGTGAAACATATAGGATGGGATAGACATGTAAAATGTTAATTAGCAGTGGAAACGTGCGGAAATAAACCTACAATAGAAGGTTCTGCCCAAAATGATTTTATATTTAAGTTTCTAAAAAGATCATTCATCCAAAAATCAGGTGCATGGTTGAAAGGTAAATAGTTTTCATATAATTTCTGCGCACATCTTTGTGTTAATAAATAAAAATGTGCACATCGTGTTCCACCTAATGTATAATTATTCATATCATTAGATTTTGGATATACAAATCTATTAGTAGAAATTTCACTTTCTTTATACGTAGCCCAATCACTATCAAATAGTATATCCCAATCTGGATAATTAGTATTCAATTCGGTAATGTATTCACTAATGCGTTTACTAACATCTCCTTTAAAAAATATATTATCTTCCATAATAACAGCATATTCATATCCATTTTCAACAATATTCTTTAATGCTAAATAATGTTTATAAGTACATGATATCTGACCTTTTCTAAGATGTGGACAACCAGGATATGTATATTTACCACAACTTAATGTTATTTCTTGAGATACTATACTGTTACAGAACTCATCAGACAATACATCTTTATTATGAGATAAAACCCAATAAACATCATTATTCGGTATATTTGCATTTTTAAATTCTTCTATCATTCTAGGACCCCGCACTTTATCAACGCCATGAATTAAATGGTAATGCATAATCATAGTATGATATAATAATTAAATATGAATATTTAAACGTAATTCATTTGTTCAAGTATTTGTTCTTTAATAACTGGTATATTAAAAATAGTATTATCATAAATACCAGATATTGTCATATGTTTTTCAGGTTCATTTTGTTGATGAATCATTATATTTAAATCATAAATATCATTAATATAGCAGCATAACTGATATTTAGATACTGTATCTGGTGAATAAAAATGACGAATACCTTTCCAAAATAGATTATTATCAATTACTTGATAGACAATTTTTGCTAGTTGTAAACATGTGACACCATTCCAGTAAAACTTTGAATAACCATTTATAACGCCATTTTTTTGTTTTATTACCCATTCTATTAAACTATTTTTATTAAATAATTCTTCACCAATTATGGATGTTCTAAGTATGCACATAGTATTTTCTTCACCTAATGATTTTGTAATGCCATAAATATCTTCTGCGTCATGTTTACTATTTTCAATATAATTACCATCTTTTCCAGAGAAAACACAGTCAGTTGTAATATGAATAAATTTACAACCTAATTTTTTAGAAAATACATTTAATTGAATAGGAAATAGAGTATTTAAAATAATATATTTTCGAATATTTGTATTTCTTTGTGGAATTGCGCCTGCGCAGTTAATAATAACATCGTTTTTGTCTATACGTTTTCCTTCTAAAATAGATTCTAATAATTCCCAATTACATGTTTCTATATCAAAATCAACACGTGTAATACCAATAACTTCATAAGAATTTGATAAATATTTCTTAAAATAATTACCTAACATTCCGTTTGCACCAAACAAAAAAACCTTCATAGTATAAATAATAAATAGACCCTATTTTATATTTATTATTTACATATCAATAAATGTTCCACAAACTGTGACATAACCATGAATACCTACTTTATTTTCTATAATTGTTATTTCCTTATTAACTAAAAACTTTGCAAAAATCACTTCATAACCAATACAATTTATAAAATCATGTTCTGAGTTTAATAGGAATTCTAACCACTCTTTCGTTAATGTTTTCGATAACTTATAGAAACAAGTAAATGCATTATTTGGGTCGTTATTTATTTTATGAATATATGATAGGTTATTATCATATAAATCATAATTAAAATTTTCATTTAACCAATACCTACCGCTAATTTTAAATAAATTATCAAATTCAATGCTATTATTAAATAAATGCCATAATGCTATGGTTGTCATAGTACCTTCACCCATAGATTTTGATGGGGTAAACATTCGTTGAATTATTTTTTCGTTATCAGTATCCATTATATTTATAAAGTAATCAACGTTTTCTTTAAAAAATATACTTTCAGAATCAGTTAATTGGGAACATTCAATCAAAAATATTTTATTATCAGGTATTTTCTCTCGAATTGATAAAATAGTTTTTTTTGTATGTTCAAATCGTTGCTCCTTATTAAAAATACTTCGGCAATTGGTATAAGATAGAGGAGTATTAGGTGTATCAATAATAGAAGTGATTAATGTTATATTATTCATATGTTATAATACTGATATTGTTTTATATGCATACTTCAAAAAATTGATTCTCATAAAAATAAAATTGCTAACTATAAACCAACCAACAAAGATGTCTTCTATATGCATACCAAGAGTTGACGCAACTATGACAAAAGATTTCATATATAAAACAATAACCAACCTTCGGGTTGGTAATATCGAAAAAGTAACTGAAATTCCTTTGCGTAGTGATTCATCATATAAGCGAATAATTATAAAATTAAATTGGAATAATAATCCAAAATCTATAAATATGCAAAAACTATTAGCAAACACAGGGTCTATAAAGTTAGTGTATGATATGCCTTGGTATTGGAAAATTGTTCCTACTCATCCACAAATATAAATTGGAAATATTTATCAATCATTGGATTCATTCCTTTCGTATAGGATTTATGGTTAGATTTAAAAAACATAGTCCATTCATTTTTTTTAATTTCAGCCAATTTTATTTCTTTGGTAAATATTGTATCTATATGCGAATATGCAGATTGAAAATCAAATAGTTCATCTTTTAATTTGTTCTTAACATCATATAAAAATTGCAATCTACTCTTCTCTTTTATATTGTCACCCACTGTATTTTTTCCTAGTTTATATAGTATGTACCGTATTTCATTCTTTACGTCTTTAAATTTAATAATCAAATTCTTCTTATAGATTTCGATCTTTTTAATAAAAGAGAAAATATTAATATTCGAAATAATAGGGAATAATATCTTTATTTCTTCGGGTACTAGTATATTGGTTGCCTCTTTAATTTCACCTATTTTTTTCTCTATGTCCTTAATTCTTGTAAGAACCATTGCAGTTTTTTCCTTATCACTTTCAATAAATAAAAGTTTATTATTAGTCATTTCTAATGTGGTTTCTAATTTATCATACTGCTTAGCATTCTGCAAATAATTCTCAATAGAAGATTCTAATTTTAAATAATTTATGAATGAAACGCACATCATTATAATAGCATTCAGACCAGAAATTACTGCGCCACTCCAATGCATGCATTCTATAAAAGGCGCAATTATTGTTATAAAAGCGCTTAAAAATAGTGTTGGAAACATAAGACAGTTTAACTTACGTTGTGTTATATGTTTAGATTGGATATATAGATTTTTCTGCGCCTTTATAAAAGTAGTTAAAATATCTATTTCAGTTGAAAACTTATTATCAATGCTTAAGTCATAGTATTTATGAATAAGTTGTTCTGTTTCTCTATAAGATAATTTTCTATAACCACGGTTATGCAAAAATATATTTTCATCATTATCAGTATCGTATGTATTATCTAGATTATTACTATCAGAATCACTACCGCTTCGGCTGCCATGATTAGAAATAGTTATCGGACTATTACTGCGTATACAGTATGAGTTATAGGAATTATCAAATTGATTTATTCCCCGAATTTTCTCTAGTTCATGTTGTATTTTAGTATTAAAATGGTTCTCCGTATAGTTTATTAAACTAGTTTCTTCTTGGATATTCTCAATTGATATATTGTTTTCTATACTAAGGACAATATCGGAATTTTGTGGGGTAGAAGTATTGGAAGAATCTTCGTCATCGTAATTCATATTAAACAATATAAATATATAGTTATATAATATATTAATGAGTTCAGATAATTTATTAATATCGAGTATATTTGATGAGGTTGTGAAAGAAAAATTTTCTGGGGAAGAAGTGCTGTTATCTTGCAAAACAATGGATGATCAGGAATCTCAAAGGTCTTCAATTACAGATAGTGATACAGATTCAATAAATGAATCAATAAAACTAGAAACAGCTGTAAAAGAAGACGAGATTATATTAGATGAAGCTGGTCCATTGGAACAAAGCCAGAAAGCAACACAAATTGAACAACTCCAAGAAAATGTTGTGTTAAATAAGTCATTGTTTAGTATTTTAGTCAGTTATATTTGTTTATGCAAGAAATAGTTTAATAATAATAATGGAAAACACTTATTATTAAAGAGTAAAAAAATTGAACCAAATATTCATTGTAGAGTATTTAAAATATAAACAACAAATGATACATTCAGAGAAACAAATACATACGCAATATGTTAAAGATTACAAAAGAGAATTTCGAAATTTCTTACTGACGACGAGATTTAATGATAGCACATGGTCAGAGAATGAGTTATTTCGGCAACAACATCCGGGTTTAAACTGTGTATATTGTTCACCAGATCCTATCTCTCAGAATATACCCATAGATTCTGTGATATTTATATTAGAAATGAATAACGATACAGATAAAATATTGGGTATAGGAATGGTAAGAAACCATCCAATATTAAATAAATATAATGTATACGAACATGGTAATTATAATAGGTATGTTTATACTGGAAAGCATCGTATAGATAGGAGTAGTATGTCAGAAGAGGAAGAACGAATTATGCAAGTATTTGATATACTTTGTTTCAAAGGTAATCGTCATATGAAACGAGGTCAAGGTCTTAAATCATTTCCGGTAGATATGCTTTATAGATGCAGTAAAAAGTTAGATTTAGTAAAGTTCATAGCCAATATGTTTAAAATACGATTAACAAATAAAAATATATAAATGTTTTATATCGTCCTAATATAAATGATTTCTAATAATAGAAAAGAAAGTGAAATATATAATGTTTCAACTTATACTGATATTGAATTATATGATATATTAGATCTTTTTAATCCAACGGATAGAGAATTAGAAGCAAAAATTATATATTTATTTCGAAAATACAGTAATATGCAAAATGAATCCGGTAACCAATTAGCAAAATTTTTTAATGATATTTATAATCATTTTTTTGATAATGATGATGACGAAGAAGAACACATAATTGAGGGTATGACTATGTTAGATGCTACAAAACAGGAATTACAAAATATTGATATAGTTAACACAACCAATAATAAATTGAAAACTAACATTGGCAATGCAAGATTAAATGATTTTTCTGGTATAAAAATTAGTGATGAAATAATAAATTCTGCATATTATGCTGATAATAAAGGCAATGTAGCATTAGATAGTAAACAGACAAATAAAATATACTACAGTACTGATAGTGGAAATACTTTTATACCTTCTATTAATAAGCCAGCTCCATTAACAGATAATGTTTCACTTACTAAACAATTAGAATTTACTAAAGATAAAGATACTCCAGTTAATCCTTTATTAAAAGAAACTGTTACACGAGTAATAAGCATTGATAGTCAATATAGAAGTGATAAGAAATCGTTAGCAACAGAATTTACATTTGATTTATCAGATCCATTAAAAGATGTAGTTTCATTAAGTTTATACTCAGTACAAATACCATATACTTGGTATACAATATCTAAAAGCTATGGTAGTAATGTTTTTTATATAAAGGGAAATTCTCCAGGTATAGATAATGGTAACCATAATATCAAAGTAGCTGTTTCTCCAGGTAACTACACTCCAAACGATTTAGTTAATGCTGTGCAGCAATCTATAGTTTCTAATTATTCTGTATACCCAGATGTAAGCTTTGCGTCAACAAAAATATCTTATAATTCCAATACATCTTTATCAAATATTCAGGTAGGTATAACTAATCGATATAATGAAAATAGTTATGAGTTAAGTTTTAATTATTGGACCACTTCAAATATATATGATAGTTTTGGAAACTTAGATGATGCAGCAAGATCAGCATCTAGTATTCCATCCTTTCTTGGATTAAATAAAAAAAGTTATCGGTTGAATACTATAAATAGTGGACTATTTACAATAGAAGATATTAATAAAAATGGTGATTTTTCTTATAGAATAGATCCAGTTAGTACAAAAATAAATATAGTAAAATATATAAGTAACGTAATTGATAAAAAATCGGAATTATACGATGAAGGAACATCTATAATAGATTTATCATTTTCTATAACCTTAACATTATCTACCAATGGAACTAAATATAGTAGGAATGACATATTATCTGATTTGCATAATCAGATTACTAGTAATCCATACCTATTATCATCAGAATCAGGAATATCATTAATAAATGTTTCAGACGTAAATGACGTACGTTATGGTAATTCGTATTATGCATTAACAATAAAACCAAATAGGCGCTCTACGAATAATTTATTAAATTCTAAAATGTTAGTTAAATTTCCAGATGAAACAGGAATCACTGCACCATTATGGACTGGAAGTTCATCATGTTTTCGTTTTTTAGAAAGATCAAGTGAAATGCAATTGATAAAAGGAGAAACGCCTATAGTAAAGCAAACTAGTTTATATAATATAATACCGGGACCATACATAAGTTTAAAATGTATTAATCCACTTTTTATATCAGTAGCCAATGACATATCATTTAATATTAAGTTAAATCAATCTAATAATAACGTTTCTCAGTTAATTGATTCAATAAATCAGGGAATTATAGATGTATCATCGAATTTTCCGTTCTTAGATGGAACCCCAAATTTATTGACAGTATATGATTCTACAGGTAATAGACCCCCAAATTATAGCATAGCATTTATTGATAATAATTATAATTTTTCACTTGCATTAGATATTGAAAAAACATTCGGAAATAGAAACTATACTATCGATTTTACTAATACAGCTTTTAATACATTATTTGGATTAGGCAAAGATAGTAATGGTTCTAATTTATATAACGTATCTAGTACACCATTAATAGACGTTAATAATAATATAGATATTAGTAATAATATAGGAATATTTACGCAGAGAACACTACAGAGTGGATCACTGTTATTTAAGATAAACCCAATACAAGATATCTGTGGGAATGCATTGGATAATATAGGAGAAATATTATATAATGACACCACTGTTGTTTTTTATAATTACGAGACAATATCAACTGTGCTAACTAGCTATTTGTTAAATTATAAGTATCAGGATAAACAGCTATTTTTACCTGGTACTGAATTTAAAATAACAAATTATGATATTGATAACATTAATATTACGTTACGATTAATTATATCAAGAAAAATTACATCAAAAGATTATAGTATTCAATTTATAGATACTTCAAATTCAAATCGTACTGATATTTCAGTACCTAAAAATTTCTGGGCCAGTCCTTTCAAAATAATTAAAACCTTGTTTATAGATAACCCATATAATCTAAATACTTCTAATAGTCAATATTTACAAACTTATACTGGTAGCAATGCTATAGTTATTAAAGGTGGGTCGTCTATAGATAGAGTAACACTTGATTTTACAAAAATGCCAGAAGGATCTAATACGTTCATTTTAAATGGGTATGAAGATGGTGTAAATACTTCAGATGATACTAATAATATAGTAGTTACTATTCCAATAATTAATAATTATTATACAAGAGACATATTAATAACCACCATAAATAAAATTTTAGCTAATGATTTAAAATCATTTGGAACACATTTATCATTGAGTCAACCAGATGTTTATAATAACTTTTATTTATTAATAAGAACAAACATTAATAAAACATATACTGCCAAAGATTATAAATTAGTATTTTATGACACTGTAAGTTTTGTTAAATGTTTTGTAGGAGCAAAAGGTGTACAGAATACAACATGGGATTCTACATTAGGATGGATATTAGGTTATCGTAATTCAACGTACTATAAATTAAGTAGTCCAGATTATTCATACAGTTATAATCCTACAGATAACAACCCATCTCCTGGTATATATTCTGAAGACACCGACCTTATAATTACTATTGTTGGCGATACTGCTGTAAGTACTAATTTATATAACTATTTTTTAATATGTTTAGACGATCATAATTTAAATCATTTAAATGACGGATTAGTTACTATAACAGGTCAGGATAAAAGTATACCATTGCCTTCTTATGCAGATCGTTCAAGTTTTCAATGTGATCCAGTATTAAAAAAACAATTAACTTATAATTCAAATTCGGTAAGTTCTACTGATACGAATTCGCAACTTACACAGAAAAAATTATATGCTGTATCACAAATAGCAAATTCAAGAAACTCAAAAACATCAAATATATTGGGCGGCGAAAGTGCAAATAGTTACGGGAGAGGTCCATTTTCAGACGATGTATTTGCTTTAATACCAATGAAATTAACCGGAATGCAAAATGGTTCTTACTTTGTTGAATATGGTGGAACATTACAAAATAATAATCGTTTTTATTTTGGACCCGTAAATATTCATAGAATGAGTGTAAAACTAATTAGTGATAAAGGAAACACAGTAGATTTAAATGGAACAAATTGGTCGTTTAGTTTTCTTTGTCAACAGTTATATAAATCAAAATGAGTAAAAAATAACTATATATTTTATAAGAATGCAAGAAATAGATTTTTTATATAGAATAGGGTTCATGGGACCAATAATATTAAGCTTTATAACAATATATAGTTTATGGAATCAACAAAAATATCTTTACTCTTATTTAGTATTTTCCATTGGAAACACAATATTAAATAAAATATTTAAAAATATAATAAAACAGCAGCGACCTAGTAATAGTAAAAAAATAATGAATGAACATTATGCGGGTTCAGAAATATATGGAATGCCATCGGGCCATGCGCAATCTGCGTTTTTCTCGATATCATTTTTATATTTCGCTATTGGCTCAACAAACTGGATATTTATTGAATTAATTATAGCAGCATTAACTTTATATCAGAGATGGAAATATAGACAACATACAGTAGAACAATTATTTGCTGGTTCTTTATTAGGAATAGTTTCTGCTTACTGTTCAATCTATATTGTAAAACATTATATCTAGATATAATATAAAATGTCTCAAAGCGATTATATCAAATATAAGAAAATAACGACAAAATTAGCCGTAGACACAGATTCTAAAAAACCCCCTGTAATTAATTCACAAGATTATTCTGATTATAAAGAATACGTTTTAGAAAATACTATTATCAATAGTAAAACTATATATAGACGTATAACTCCAACTACAAGCCAAGTTGTATTAGGTATGGAGAAAAATAAATCATTAGTTGAAAACATGGGAACATCATTATCTAATTGTCCTAGTTTTTTAATGTGTAAAAATACGAATTTACGTAAAAATCGCGTACCACTTTCTAGTGTATATTATACACCAACACCTATGCCATTAAACTGGCAACAAACTAAAAACGCATCCTGGAAAAAGACAGGGTGTAAATGCATTTTAAATAGTACACATACAAATACTAATATATGCAGTTGTAAATTAGCTGTATAAACATATTTTTTATATTAGAAAATATGTTTATCGGTTATTGACCACCAAGGATATTAATCCATGGGCTGGATTAAATTCTTTGTTGATTTAATTCGTCGATCTCTGATTGCATACGTTTCATTTCTTTTTTGATAGTTTGAATTTCGTTTATTAATACACCAATAAGACCTGTATAATTAATACCCTGATGATCTTTTCCATCTTTCTCACCTGTTACTAATATCGGATAGTATTCTTGAAGTTCATGCGCAATAAGACCAATTTCTTCTTTATTAGAAAGTTTATTATAGTATTGAACTGGACGCAATCTATCTACAATGTACGTATTATCTAGTGTTATGACATTATCTTTAATCCTGTAATCAGAAGAAGCATTAAATGACACTGCGTTAACTTGACCACCTACACCTAATCCACCAGCAATTGTAAGTGCACCTGCATTGGTAGCTGCGGAAGCTGTTGTAGATGATATTACGTGCGTAGCACTCGTGCTGGTGAAACTTACTGCGTTTTGGAATGAGGCGGCACCTACATGTGTGCTTACTCCAGTAACATTTAAAGTACCTCCCATACTAACTGCTCCACTCATTGTACTACTATTTGTTACTGATAAAGAGTTTAAAGTAGCTAATCCTGATGTACCTAGTGTACTTCCCATACTAACTGCTCCATTCATCGCAGTGGTATTTAAAACAAATAACCGGGAATTCATAGAAACATCTCCTTGATTAATTGTTCTACCAAGTACATACATATTTCCAATAAACGAAGCATCATTAGATACAAACAATCGGGCATTCATTGATACATCACTACTTATAAACAACCGACTGTTCATAGAAACATCACCGTTAATAAATAACCGGGAATTGAATGAAACATCCCCTTGATTAATTGTTCGTTTTTCAACATAGAGATTTCCAACAAACGAAGCATCATTAAACAGATATAAGCGCGCTCCTGTTTGAAAATTAAGATCATTTGTAATAGTTCCACCCTGGAATGATGCCCCAGAAGTAAGAGCTGCACCGCCAATGCGAAAAGCAGAACCGGCAGGTAAATTTATATCTCCGTTTATAGAAACATTACCAGCAACAAATAAACGAGCACTCATTGATACATCGTTAGCTATAGATAAACGAGAGTTCATAGATACATCACCTGACACAAACAAACGAGTATTAATAGAAACATCTCCTTGATGAATTGTCCTACTAAGTACATACATATTTCCATTAAATGAACTATCACCGGATACAAATAAACGAGCATTTAAAGAAACATCATTAGAGACA
>Ga0136644_10000818_pt1 | contig 25018 bp, 61 predicted proteins | sample C_130820_EF_Meta_FD_94780 | JGI IMG/M metagenome (GOLD analysis project Ga0136644, IMG submission 94780) | Freshwater microbial communities from Lake Croche, Canada to study carbon cycling - C_130820_EF_MetaG (v2) (version 2) | ecosystem: Environmental > Aquatic > Freshwater > Lake | place...
TGAAAGTAGGCAGTAATATTCCATTTTATAGATTGGCTCGTTCTATTGACAAAGATAAGGGGCCAGATGTTTGGCATACTTCTTGCAATGATAATATTAATGGCAAAATTACTAATACCCTTATTTGGTGGGGCAAAGAGGATGAGCCTGAATTATTTTATCGTAATAAAGACGGTAAGCTGTTTACTGTAAATTTTGAACCTTGGGAGAATAATTCGTGATCGGTTTAAATGTACGGTCGCCTTGGTCTACCCTTTTAATTAATGGTCAGAAAAGTGTCGAAACCCGCTCCTATACACTCCCACAAAGATTAGAGGGAGTTGAGTTGGCACTAATTGAAACTCCGGGGAAATCGGCTAAGTTTAAGAGTAGAATTATTGGAACAATTACTTTTAGTGGTTGTATTCAATATTCCTCTAAAGAACAGTGGGAATCTGATGAGAGTAGACATAAAGTGGATACTAATGATATGTTGTATGCTTGGAAAGATAAGCCTAAGTTTGGATGGATCGTACAATCAGTCAAAAAATTTAAAAATCCAGTTGACCCTCCAACCAAACGTGGTATAATTTACGCTAAGAACTGTCTTATGGAGAAACAAAAATGAATTGGGTTTTTATTGTAGCAAGAAATAGCACTATAGAGAAAGTTAAAGTCTTTAATGATTATTTTGCAGGAGAGGCTTATACTAATGAATATCTTAGGATAGAATTTGGGGTCAATGAAGTTGATTTCCCAGAATATCGTAAGGGGGAATATTATCAAAATGCTGATTCTGGAATAAGTGTGGGTCTTTATAAGGATAACTCCTAAAATGGAAAAGTTAATTAATCTGTTCCCTCTATTTCTTATTATTTTTGTTGTAACTGTTTTATCTTATCAGTCTGAATACAAGCCAGAACAATGCGAAGTAAGAATTAGACAGGATAAGTCGGTATGTTTTTGTAATGGATTAAGCGTTCAATCAGAGAAACAATGTCCAAACATGAATGATTTGTAAAGTGGCTGTTGACAAACGCCGATAACGTAGTATACTTAGGGCATCCTTTGGAGAAACTTTATGAGTCCAACAGTTCAACAAAAAGTTCAAGATTTGATTGATAAGTATTTTATTGGTCAGAACAACTATGAACTATCTATCAAACAAGATAATCTAGACAAATTCTTGTCAGAATACAACAAGATTATTATTACTCGTACCGTGGAAGTTTGTGGCATACATTAATGGGAGAAAACATGACAGTTCAACAGCTTCGTAATAGTGGTTATAAGGTTAGGGTTCTTCACAATCGGCTTTACAATGGCTATTATAAATGGCAAGTAGGCAGCAAGACTGCGGAGGGTTATGGTTATGGGCCTATTGATCCAGACACTAAAGGTGGATCAACCCAAATTATAATTGATGGCCCATCTGGCGATCATTATGATGGACTCGCTATTTGCAGCAAGAAAGAGAATTATAATAAGAAACTGGGTGTTAGAATTGCTCTTGGTCGATGTAATATTGACCGAACCTTTTATGTTCAAGCAGAGGCAACAAATGAGTGATGAAGAAAAGCTAGAAGGAATTAAACGATTGTGCATAGGTATTATGCAAAACTGGAGCCAAAAATCCAGCTATAATGATCCTTATGAAGATGGTAAGATTGTTGGTCGATCAGTGTTAGCGGAAACTATTCTGGAGATTATTAATCATGGCTAAGAGTTTTGAAGATTTATTGAAGAAAACTTGTTCCAAAGATGTTATTATTGCAGGGTATAAGAAAACTATGGATTACTGGGCAGAATATATTGGTATGCCTGATCTATTTAAAAGTAGTGATATAGTTCTTCCTGCTGGTTTTAGTCCTAAGAAACTTTCAAAGATTTTCAAACCATACTCTATCACAACTAAAACGGTTAGCTATTATAGTCCACCTAAAAGGCGTGATGCTTCACGACGTTGGAAATGAGAACATTTAAAGAAGAAGTAAGAAAAGTCCTTGATGATATAAATTGTGATGTTTGTGGCAAAAGCACAACCAACTATAAAGAAGTTGGGCCAGACTTTGCTACTCTTGAATCATATTGGGGATATGGTTCAACTAATGATGGATCAAAATACGAGATTCATATATGTGAAAGCTGTTTTGACGATACACTAGATTTCCTAAAACAAAAAAGAAAGAGCGTCTTAGGGCCATTCAGTTATCCTTTTGATAATGACCCTTTTGATGGAGTATGAATAATAGTATTACTCTCATTGGTGATGTTCATGGTAAATATAAACATTACCATGAAATAATTAGAGAGAAAGATCGTCATCCATATACCCTACAAATTGGGGACTTTGGGTTCAGATATGATACATTGAAGAATGTTGATTCTACTCAGCATTTAATTTTGCCAGGAAATCATGATAATTATAATGATTGCTATAATTATTCTCATTTTCTAGGCGATTATGGATATACTTCTCTTAATAGAGTAAAATTCTTCTATTACAGGGGAGCATATAGTATTGATCGTCAATCTAGAACAGTAGGAATTGATTGGTGGGAAGATGAACAGGTTACTATAGATCAATTCATGAAAGCTAGAGAACTATATAGGCAGATTAAACCAGATATTGTTATTACTCATGATTGTCCAGATGAAGTTGGTTTTCGGTTGTTGAAACCTTTTCAAAGGAAATACGAGAATTTAACAGGATGGGCTTTACAAGAGCTATTTAATATTCATCAACCTAAGATGTGGCGTTTTGGTCATTGGCATCAAAGTTGGAATATGAATATAAGTGGTACAGACTTTAGATGTTTAAACGAATTGGAAACGGAACTATTGACAGTCTAGAATCAGATAGTATAATTAAAATGTTGATGCCGAAAGGTTGGGGTCGCGGGTATCCTCACAATCAACTTCCGTAGACTCTTGGCGACATTCTGTGTAAATTACTGAGTAATGCCGTTTTAATACAAAGGATTATATCATGACAGACGATGAAAAATTCGCAATATTTTGGTGTTTTAATCGTGCTATGAATCAATTTAGTGATGATAGAAAAGTAATAGTTGATGGAGTCAATATTAATGATACTATCAAACATTTACTTGGAAAGTTGTTCGTATGAATGAAATAGAGAAAGCTAATATTCTCGAAATTATTAAATTATGTAATCGAAAGATAAAAGATCAAAAAGATCACGAATCTACTTCTGGATATGGGGAAGATTATAATGATGGTAGAATTGTTGGTGCTGCTGCATTAGCAAGAAGAATACTGACTATACTAAAATATATCGAACTTTAAATACTGGTATCAATAAGTGGCTAAGACCAAAATCAAGAATACATTATTGGAATTGTTCTAACTTTGCGGATTTTGTTCGTGGAGAAAAGAAACCGTTTGCTTTAGAGTGGGGCAAATGGGAGGAATGGAAAAAAGAACAAAGAAATAAAAGGCCAATACGATTTTGGTTAGCAGAAGAATTATTGCCTAAACTACAAGATTTGACACTATTTCCTATAGATATTTACAGAGATATTAAACATTATATAGCTAATCGTTATAAAACAAAGACTCATTATCTAAAGACTGGATTAAAACCCGGCAATTATTATGATCTTGATTATAGAATTCTTCATGGCTTATTTAATGAGCTTGTAGATTTTGTCGAGATAGAATATGCCCACATGGCAAAATGGACAAACAAGAAAAAAACCTACAAATTTAAGAATGGTCGTTGTGAGCAGGCTGGAGTAGACTATTTAAACTGGGCTTGTTATCTCAAGTATGGCAAAAAGAGCTATGGAATAGATAAGAGTAATCCAAAATATGGTAAACCAACACCACAAGCACTAGCAGCAATAAAAATTCAAGAGCTTTATAACTGGTGGAAAGATCGTCCAAATAGAGTAGAACCTATGGTTGCTGCTGGATTAGATTGGGATAAACAAAAAGAAGATAATCTATTATGTGGTAAAATATCAAGAAAAGAATTGTCTAGCTTTAAAAAACTTGAGAAGATCGAAGCAGACTACGAGAAAGAAGATACAAAGATGCTTATAGAACTTATTAAGATAAGAGGACATTTGTGGACATAATTTCTCCAAACTTAGAGCAAGAACTATTACTGTCTGAACATATAACACAAAAATGCCAGAATAGTAAATCTTATAGTCAAAATCTCTATGCTGCCATCTGTAATAACTTATTCTATAAAGAAGGAAAAGAATGGAGTTGTTCTTGGAGATATTCTGGTGGTGTTATTGCAGATATAAGAAATAATGGTGAAAGTTATATTGATTGGTATTGTTCTGGAATAGGTAGCGGTCGTGAGGGATATGTCGGTGAGAGTTTCGTTACTGATGAAGTTCGATCAGACTTACTACAACTAGGATGGATTATCAAAGAATATCCTCAGAGCGAACAGGTTGATGCTATCTAGGGAGTTCCTATTAAAAAGAGGGTACTGCTGCCACCTTGGTTGTTTTAATTGTCCCTATGGCGACAACCCAGAGGGCTTGACAAAGGAACCAGAGGACGTTAAACTAGAACATAACGACGAATCATCCACTAAAAAGGAAAAACAATGAACGAATCAGTCAATCAAGCTATTTGTGATTTCTATAATAGTGTTTGGACTTATATGAAGCATGAATATAAGCCAAAATGGGCTAGGCTTTACAATGCTGAAAAGACTTTGGATGAAATGATTCAGATCACTGGGCAATATTATCTTGGTGGAAATACTGTTCCTAATACCGCTGGTGATATTGTAAACTTCTTGAAGAAGAAAACACAATGAGCTATTCTGAGTTTAGAGTTAAAATTGATAATGATCTTAAAAAATATCAGTTAAGATATGGTCAAACAGTAATGAATTGCTTGGCAGAAGTTTGGCCTAAAAAGCATAAAGAGTTTGTTGCCACAGACCTAGACTGCTTTTATAATGATACCAAAGCAGATAGGTTGCTAAATCATCTGGAGAGGATATGGGAACATGAATCAGACTGATAAAGCTAATCCATTTTTCGATATTGATACCTATATTAATCATCTAGAAAAAATAATAGAAGAACAAAAAGATGAGATAGAATCTCTTAAAAGCGAAATTATTTCTTTGAATGAACAGATGGAAGTATAACAGTGAATTTTTTATTGAATATTTTTAAGGCTCTTGGTTCAGCTATTAACTTTTCTTTAAAGTCTTTTCTTGTTTATATGATGACTGGTTGTTTTGTGAGCTTAGTTCTTGGGCTTTTAAATAATCCCAATAACTACTCAATTCCTATTTTAGGAACAATAGTTTGTTTAACTCTTTTTACATGGTGTTGTAGTTTCAGTTACTTTTTAGGGAGAATCAAATGAAGGATAAGATAGAAGTTTTTGCTATTGGTACTGATGTTAAGCTGGCTGAAGATGTTTTCGGCAAAGTGACAGGTATTAATATTCGTGGTAATAATTCAATCAGTTACGAAATTGGCTGGTGGAATGGACGAAGTTATGATTGCAAGAGTTTTGCTGATTACGAAATTGAGAGCACATTATCTACAACTAAGCAAAGAATTGGTTTTGCTTGAAGTCTTGACAAAGTTTGGTCGATAAGATAGAATGAGAGGCACGATGAAATGGGACTATACTTGGATCATTGAGTTAATTTTAATTGTGACTGTATTTTTTATTTTTGGTTATGTTTTAGGAGTTAATTATGACTACTACTGTCAATAAAACTCAACTTAATTTTTATGATCGTATACATATTTGGCTAGATGCTTTAGAAGAAAAAGCCAAGAAACAAACATATGGTGATGAACAAACAATTTATTATTTTTTCAAGGAAAATAACAAATATTACAAGATTACTCAGGTATGGGAGGGTGTTGAAACCACCCATGCTTTTGTGAATAAGATTACTGGAGACATATATAAGCCAGCAAGTTGTTATGCTCCATATAAAGATGCTAGATATAATCTACTCAATGATTTTGATAAACTTTTAGAAGAATGTGATTGGGCCGGAAGTTATTTATACAAGAGGACAGGATGACAAACAAAGATCAAATTAAAAAAGCACTAGAAACAATAGGAACAGAAAAAGCACTCCAATGTTTGATTGAAAGTATTGATGAAAGTACAGAATGGTCAGATGCTCCTATCTGGAAATTTAAACTTATTGAAAATTTAGAAGATGCTTATAATTCGTACATGGATCAATTTAGTAAGGAGACTAGTGATGCGTCTTGATCTAGCTATGGCATTAAAACCTGGAGATAAGGTAATTAATGTATTTATGGACGAGCTTGTCATTACTTCAGTAGATCATAGTATTTCTCCTTCAATTACTGCATTAGATACCAGACTACAAAAACATTATCTGTCTCCTGACGAGATTTATCATCCAGACCTAGAAGATATTTGCGATGAAGAAAAAAGTTTTGTTCTTTGGGCTAAAGATAATAAGCAATTGATTGGAGAAAATTCTAGACTATCCAAAGAGATTTATATGCAGGGATATGCTAATGGTTTTAATTCTAGAGTAAAGTATTCGCGTGAGGAGCAGATGCAAAAATAATGTATGTAAAATTTATAGCAAGAGAGGATACATGGTTTGATATTAATACAGAGGTATTTGATTCTACAATATGCGATTGGGGAAGAACCACCAAAAGAATGAATATCAACGACTACAATGATATTTGGCTAAAAGCTGGACATATTCTTGGTCGTGGATTAAAGAATGGATTTTGGGATGAAGAACTTTGCCCCCTAGAAGAATTTGAAGTACAATATACTGAGGAACAAGTATGAGCAATAAGTATGATCCTAACTGGAATCCAGACGATTATGATATGTCTTTAAAGTATGGGCCAATGGACTTGTCTAAAGTGAGTAGCATACTAACACAATATAAAGGACAGCCAGTTTTAGATTATATTATTGAACTGTACAAGCTTATTGAATATCAAAAACAAAGAATATTTCAACAAGAAAAACAAATCATAGCACTAAAACATACAGAAGCATGGAAGCATTACGATAAATCAATAGATAAATACAATCCTAAAACTAGGAAATATGAATAATGTATAGAGAAAATAAGTTCGATTATCATCCTATAATGAACTATATAAATCTTGAACTAAGTATTGATCGAAAAGATTTTATGGAGAACCAATTCAAGGAATATGGAATCACTAAATATAAGCCATTCATTATTAATCCGTTTGAAGAATATAAAGAATCTATCAAAATAATTGGAAGATTTGTTGATGATGTTAATCACCACGGAACTAATATTTCTTTTTTCAGATGTATTAAAAATTGGTTAGAAACAACAGATGAACAATATGGTATCTTTCTTGAGGACGATACTAGTTTTGAGACTTCTAAATATTGGTCTTTTACTTGGTCTGAATTCATTAGAAGTTTACCAGAAAACTGGGATATTATTCAGCTTATAAGACTTAATGATTGGAGCGATGGAAGAAGTCCTAAATTATCATTTAGACCAAGAAATTGGGACGATTGGGGAGCCACTTGTATGATGAAAAGAGAATATGCAGAGAAACTCATTTCATCATATATGATTAGTAATGACGAATATTTATTCGATATAAAAGATACCAGTCTTATGCCTATCATAGAAAATCTTTTGTTTTGTGGACTTGGTAACTGTTTTAATATTCCTCTATTTATTGAGTGTGATCTGCCATCTACATATAAAAGAGGATACGATGTTATACATGAGGTATCGAAGGAAAAATATAAGGAGCTTTGGAAAACCGCTGGAGAAAATACACAGCTTTCTGATTTCTATTCAGTGCCTTGACAAAGAGATTCGCTAAGGTTATAGTTATTGCTTTAGGGAGAAAACTAATGCTTTGGTCGGAAGTTAAAAAGTGGGCTAAAGAAAAAGGCTATGAGGTAATTAAGGATAAGGAGGATGGTCTTTATTATTGGGCTAAATTAGATGCTGGGCCAGATGCTAGTGGGGTAGCAAAAAGTGTTAGCAAAGTAGCTACCGCAATTTTCAACCATATTACACAAGATAAATTTGTTGAATATCAACTTAAATATCAAGAAGAGAAAGAATATACTAAATTTACACTGAGTGATTATGGCTTTTAAAAACCTTTATATTGATAGAGAATGGGAAACTAAGTGCATAGATAAAATCTGTAATGAGATTAGAGATCATTTTTCCTACGAAGATAAAGCGGCAATATTACAGTTAAGCTATGAATATTCTGGAATTATGGCTCAGTTAATGAGTCATAAATTATCTATAAAAGATGAACCATTAGATATTGAACCAGTTAATATTCCATACAAAAATGAATTTGAAACATTTATTCATCCAGATCAACTTGATCCTTACAACAAATTAATTATTGTAGATAGTGGATGTCTTAGTGGTAATAATTTTACAAAAATAGAAAAGAAATTATTAGACTATGGATTTGCTCGTTGGCAGTTATTTTTTACCTGCGTAGCTTGTGATTTAAATAGTATTTTTCGACCAGACTTTTGCCCAATATATTTTAATGGGGATAAACAAATGGTATCGTTTTGGTGGGAAACAAAAACTAGCCGTTTTGATCGTAAATGATTTTGTTACTTTTTAATAGATTATCCTTCAAGAGGGAAAAATGAGTTCAGTTAAGCTAGTTAGTGTTACTCCAGATGCAGAAAAATTGATGAGTTATTGTGCAAGAGTCAGCAATCCTAGTAATCAAGATTCAGATAATTATGCAAAGCTATTGGCATACTGTATAAAAAATAAACATTGGTCAATATTTGAAATGGCTAACATGAGTCTTGAACTAAATACAACAAGAGGAATAGCCGCTCAAATTCTTAGACATAGAAGTTTTACATTCCAAGAATTTAGCCAGAGATATGCTGATGCTACATTACTAGCAGAAGATATTCCCTTATTTGAATTACGAAGGCAAGACAATAAGAATAGACAAAATAGTATTGATGATATACCTGATGAAATTAAGGTTAAATGGAATAGTAGAATTCGTGAACATTTCTCTAAGGCTAAAGCTATTTATGACGGTATGATTGCTGATGGTATTGCTAAAGAATGTGCCAGATTTGTATTACCATTAGCTACTCCAACTAGGCTTTATATTAATGGATCAGTCCGCTCATGGATTCATTATATTGAACTTCGTTCTGGTCACGGTACTCAAAAAGAACATATGATTATTGCGAATGAAGCTAAAAGAATTTTCTCAGAACAATTCCCCACAGTATCAGAAGCATTAGGATGGAGTAATGAAAATGTATAATGTAACAGCACAAGTGTATGATATACATGATCATTCTAGGCAACATCTTTTGATTAATCAGGTTATGGATGCAACATCAGAAGAAGATGCTATTTTTCAGTTTAAAGATCAGCACCGTATTAAATTTCAAGTAGTTAAAATTCATTCAGTAGAGCAATTTGAATATGGAAACTAAATCCAATCTCACACTAAAGATAGTTAGAGAACTACTGGACTATGGATTCTCTGTGCTGTTGTATAACAAAGAACAGTTGCCAGACCTTTGTGGTGGCTGGTGTTCAATTGACGAAGATGGAAAAGAATTTGCTGTTGCTATGAAGCACCACATGGGTTTTGAAATCCTTATCCATGAATATTGCCATTTTTTACAATGGAAAGAAGATCGTAAACTATGGGATAGAACCATGTCTACTTATGATATTCTTTTTGATTGGATAGGCTTCCCATCATTAGTTTATAGCCCTTTTATAAAAGATTGTAAAATTACAGAAGAACAATTAGATCAAAGTTTGCATGATATTCTAGAGTTAGAGCATGATTGTGAAAAAAGAGTTTTGAAATTAGTTAAGAATTGTCCTATAGAAGATTTTGATACTGATAAATATATCAGAGCTGTTAATGCTTATCTATGGTCTTATCATTTAAATAGAGAATTGAGAATTAGACCTAAAAATCCTATTTATTCACAAAGAGTATTGGAGCATATGCCGAATACTTTTAATACTAATCTATCTTTCTATCTAAATAGAGATAATTTAACTGATCCTATTCGACAAGCATTACTAGCTGAGTACGAATAATTCTCAAGTCACAGTTGACAGTTTGACGATACTGTGATAGAATGTTGCAAACGGAGGAACTATGAGATTCGGATTGTGCTGTATTTCACTCAAGCTTAAAGATCAAGGCTTTAGTCATCAGACTATGACCTATAAGCGTTTTAATTCTTTGCCAAGAGAAGAAGCATTGGAAACTCTTGGAGATAGAATCTTAAACAATCTTACTACAACGAATAGAACCATTCAATTTTGTGCAGAAAATAACTATACATATCGAGTCAGTAGCGATATTTTCCCTCTTATTACTTATGATGAAGCTAATGTCAGTCTTGAAGATTTGCCTAATCATGATGACATACAAGATGAATTTGACAATATCGCAGATACTATTGCTTCTACGAATGTAAGAGTCTCTGCTCATCCATCTGAATTTAATAGTTTATCAAGTCTTAGCGAAAAAGTTGTAGAAAAAACAATTACAGAACTTAATTTCTATAGTAGTTTTTTTGACAGGATAGGTTTACCTGCCAGTACACTAGCCCCGATGAATTTTCATGTACACAATAATAATGGTACTAGGGAAGAAATTGCTCATAGATTTTACAATAACTTCAAAAAACTTGATGAAAATTGTCAGGCTCGTATTACTATAGAGAATGATGATAAACTTAATTGCTGGAGCGTTAAAGAATTGGTAGATATTTTCCATCCCATTACACGAATCCCCATCTGTTTCGACTATCTGCATCACAAGTGTCATCCTAATAATTTGACAGAATGTGAAGCCATAAATATGTGTTGGGATACTTGGCAGACCAAACCACTATTTCATTACAGTGAAAGTAGAGAAGGTAATAATCCAAGGGCTCATGCAGATTATGCCTGTAATATTCTAGATACTTATGGTCTAGAGTTCGATCTTGATATGGAATTAAAAGCTAAAGACTTAGCTATTGAAAATTATAATGAAATTTTAACTATACATTCTTAATAAGGAGATGATTATGGCTCAAATCGGTGCGATCTCAATTAGTCCAAATGTTAATACTCAAGCAATGATTAACTTGCTAAAGGAAGATAAGAAGATTACTATTGGTCAGGAACAAATTGGCCCCAACGGCGCTAAATATATCCCTATAGAAAAGAATTAAAATGTCAGCTAACCTTATTCTTATTACCGGCTTAGTTTATGTTTATATAGCCATAGAACAGGGTTATCTCCATAATAATTATGGTATGCTTATTACATATCTTGGCTATGCAGCAGCAAATGTCGGTTTATATATGTTAGCTTCTAAATAGGAGACTCTTATGAAAGAACCTAAAAGAATCAAACTAAATCCAGAAACTCCAACACCAAAAGAACCTCCTAGATATAGATTACTGCCAATTGATAAAACAGAATTTGAAATTACTGGTCAAGATAATGACAACGTATATACTCCTTTGGTACTTGATAAGATAGATCATGAAGATAATTCAAAAAACAATTAAGAAAGCTTATGAAAATTGGGAACCTAATTCCTTAGTTCGGTGCTACCATTATTGTGCAGCATTTGATGGGACAAAGATGATTGAGTTTGCACAGAATAATCCAATTAAAATGAGTACAAAAGCATTTAGGATTGGGAAAAGATTTAATATACCCAAATATCTGGAGTATCCTTATGTTCACAGTGAATCTCATCTTATATCTAAACTACTTGATAGCTATAATACCATTGATTCTAATTGGGCAATTTGTGTATTGCGTATTAACAGGCAAGGACGAATCTTAGGAAGTAAGCCCTGTGTCAACTGCTCCAAGTTATTAAATGCTGTTGGGCTTAATGAGGTCTATCATAGTGACGATAATGGAAATTTCGTTTGTCCTACCAAAACAATCAAGATTGAGTCCTTGACAATGCCGATAGCTATGGTATAAAAGGTAGCGTTCGCTAATCTTTTCTATTGGAGTCATAATGAACTGCATCTATTGCAAAAATTGTGTTGGTATTGAAAGATATGAATTTTTGATTGAGACTAATCGCAATATAATCTGTAAAGAATGTTCAGCAGAAAAGAGGGCTGTTGGGTTCATGAATTGGGGTCATAAGACCGCACCAAGTTTAGTTATGGTTCCTAATAATGCTAAAGAGACCATTAGGATTTTGGATAGAGCAAATAGGAGAGCTAGGTAGATACAATAAAAAACTCCCAGCATTTCTACCGGGAGTTCTTATTAAAAGAGTTGTTAGATTAAACTAACATTAAGCTTTTGGTTTTTGATCTCTTGTCATGTGTCTTAATTTGGCATTTAGATCATCAGCTCTTGGTTGTTCTGATAATCTTAGGCCAGCAAACATTTCACTTGAAACTTCTGATGGAAATTCTCCGCTTACTCTTGGAGAACGATCATCTTTAACGTATTTCATGCCAGAAATTGGATAAAGATTATTCATAGGATATGAAGTCAATATTCCATTAGCATAGCAATTCATATGAGTATCTGTTAATACTCCATAGAAATTCAAATCTTCAGTAGCTTTAACCATCTCTTTACTTACTAATGTAGTATTACTTCCATCTTCTCTTAAAGTAACAGTACCACTAGCAACACTTCTTGGCATTGGACTAATGAAAGAATTAGAATCAACACTATAAATTCTATGACCCAAGGCAGGGGATGTACTATCTAAAACAGTTCCATCAGCAAAAGTAATCTTACTATATTTATCATTTGGTTGAGCAACAGATAACCATACTGGTTTAGCTACATCGGCTCTACCTTCATCAAAATTCCAAACTAAAAGATTATCATCATAAGTAAGTTCTTCAACATTTTTCTTTGAGCCATCAGCAAGTGTGATCTTTGTTCCTTGTAGGAAGCATGAGCCAGTAACTCTAACGCTCTGTGTAGGCCCATAATAATAGGTCATTCTATCTAACTTAATATCATAAGCATATATCCAAGGAGTAACATAATAAAGTCCAATTCCAGCATAAAGACCATCAAGAGTAAATGCAATAGTATCAAAATCTCCATAAACATCAGCACCATCGTCCCAATCAAAGTCTGTATCATATGTTGGAGTTCTAACTGTTTTACTAGCAACAAAACCAATACTATCAATATAGTCTACCTCCCAATCTCCACCACTAATTGGTTCTACTGTAACTGTTGCATACCCATTAGCTTGATCTGCTAAAGACTGAATAACAACCTTAAATGGTTCTTTTTTAACATTATAGGTATCGCCAACAGTTGGAACTAATGCTGTAAATCTAAGAGAATAAGAATCAGTTAAAGTTCCGGTGTCTGGAATATTCAACTTGTTTCCAGCAGCGACACTTGAAGTACGTGTTATTGTCATCTCTTTAGACTTACCAGCAGCAGGAACCATAGAGTTCACCTCATTAACAGCAAACAACAATGCTCTTAAAAAAGATCTCATATCATCATTATTATTTGTTGGTTGAAAACCAGCATCAAAACTATCTTTATGAATACAAAAATAATTACCATCCCAACTAGCATCTACTAAATAATCATCTACATTAAATCTGGGCATAAATTATCTCCTTAGTTAAAAACGGTAAATTAAAGTGATTCGTCAGTAAAGTCTGGAGCGCCTTGTTTTACAACATTCAAATTCATTGTAAGAGTAAAGGTTACGGTTTGATTTTCAGCATCAACTACTCCAACCCCTTTAGTTATACGAAAATTAACTGGCTTTTCATCTGCTGTTAACGATGAATAAGCAGTATTAACTCTATTTAAAAGAGAATACATAAATTCAGGTACATCTTTTCTGTTATCGTAGTTGTAAGATTCAAAATTTATTTGAGTCTGACCGGGATCAGCATAGTCATCATAATATGGAATAAAAATTCCACCATATCGACCATAAACATAACTCCCCCACAAACCATGAGACGTAGCCACTCCATCAAATACATCGCTCATATAAAAATTACTAGATGGCATATCTTGCTCCTTTTGAGTAAAATATAAAAGTTCACTACCTAACTATACACAAATATTGTCAAAAATACCTTTTTCCTCTTGACAAATCGACCTTTCTGACGTATGATGAAAACGGGCCAAAACCAACGATAAGGAGAATTTAGTGATTAATGAATACGAAATTGAAAATCTTTTGTTTCAACAGGTTGAAAAGCCTAAACATCATTCAATGACTAAAGTTATTAATGTTTTTCATGATTATTATCGAATTAATGTTTATACTGAAATTGAAGAAGAAGGACTCGTAAAACGTAAGATTGCACAAAGTTATATGACGACTTTTAGACAAGATGCCCTAACAATTATCCCCGATCCAGATAAAAGATCAGAAGATCTAAAAAGGAAATTTTAATATGCCACTATTTGAAGTTAATACCGTTTCTCTTTTTCGACACAAATATGTTATTGAGGCTAAAAATCTGGAACACGCTTATGATACTATTCTTTGTGATAAACCAGAAGAATTGACACAAAAGCATCTTGACGAAACTATTCTTGATGGTAGAAAGATTGATCGCAAAGAATTTGAAAGACTTTGTGATGAGTCTATTAAAGATAGTAGAGAATTAAGCAATGCTCATCTTGGAACAAAAATTATACACAAGGTAGACTACAATGAGTCCTGAACTATCCAATAAATTAATTGAACAATACTCAGAACAGTTTAAAAATCTCAAATATTTAGAGTGTGATGACGGCTGGTATGAGATTCTGTCTAAACTTTGTTATATTGTAAATAATCGTATTGACTATAAACGAAGACTTAATGAGCCACTAGAATTCTTTTATTGGAGTCAAATTAAAGAAAAATTTGGAGGTTTAAGAGCTTACTGTTATGGTGCGGATGAGTTTATTCGCGGAGCAATAGAGATGGCTGAAAGCATGAGCTATATAACTTGTGAAGTTACCGGAGAAAAAGGAAAGGTTAGATATAAAAAACTTGATGAAGATGGGTGTGTTTTTCATGCGTGGGTTAGAACTCTTTGTGATAATGAAGCAACTAAACAGGGTTATCTGGTATGACTTTTGACGCTATAGTTATTAGCGATATTCACTTGGGAAGCAATGTATGTCAAGCTAAAACCTTAGCATCTTTTCTGTCTAGAATTGAACTAGGAGAGACTGATACGGACACTTTAATTATTAATGGTGATTTGTTTGATAGCTGGGATTTCCGCAAACTTAAAAAAGATCATTGGAAAATATTATCACAGATTCGTAAAATATCTGATTTAGTTAAAGTTATCTGGATTAGTGGTAATCATGATGGGCCTGCTGACATGGTTAGTCATTTGATTGGTGTTGATTTTATGAATGAGTATAGTTTTATTAGTGGGGAAGAAAAAATACTCATTTTACATGGGGATATTTTTGATAATGTTATTACTCAATATCCAAGACTAACTAAAATAGCTGACTATATTTACCGATGGATACAAAGATATGCTGGTCTTTATTATTCTAACTTAGCTAAACGTAGTAGCAAAACATTTTTAAGATGTTCTCAAGAAGTTTGTGAAAGAGCTAAAATGTATTGTTCATTAAAAAAGTGTGACTCAATAATCTGTGGACATACTCATTTAGCTACCACTGACGTTTCTGGTTCTACAAATTATTATAATGGAGGATGTTGGACAGATCATCCATGTTCATATATCTCAATTAAAGATGGCTCTATTAAGATAAATTATGTGGATATTCTGTAGGTTTTTGAAAAATCTCAGAACCACTAAAGAATCCCCCTTGACAGTGCCGATTACTGATGTATACTTAGAGAGTAACGTCTACCAATACAGGAGATTAGAGATGGGAAAAGGCCAAAAATCTTGCGACAAATGCGGTGCCACCACAGGCCCGCGAGCTTATATGTGTCCTAAATGCAATGCTCCATTTGTTTTTAAAGCAAAAAGCAAAGAAGCAAAGAATACCAAGATTATTCGTGACTTTAATTGGAAGGAACTTGTAAAGGGAGATCGTATCAGAGTTGGTGGAGGCCCATACTTTACCAAGGGAGCAGACTTCATCCCGATGGGCTATAGAGGTCGTTTTGTGGTGGAGGGTCTTGACCAGCATGGAATTAAAGCATGGGGTCTGGACAAGCACCAAGGCTTTTGTCATATCTATATGGGGCCAGATATTCAAAACAAAGAAACTGGAGTATGGAAGATTAAGCACAAACTCATGAAACTCAAACAGAAGGTTGAGGCTTGATTATGACATTAACTCCAGAACAAAAAGATAGTCTTGAAAATCTTTTAGATCATCGTGATAGCATCATTGATGCTCTAGCTGGAATTCAAACTATTCTTAAAGTAAATTTTCCAGAAGAGTACGAAAAAGCCATCCAGTTCTATCTGCCACAAATTACTACTGCTCTTTATGAGGATAAAAAGTGGCTAAGTAGAGGCGAGTACAGTTTGCAGAACACTATTGACAATCTGATGGATAGGTGTAAAATTAACGAGAGCGGTAACGGTACTACAAAATATCTTTAATTAGGAACAAATAATGGAAAGCTACAGCATTATTGATTTGGAAGGTTATGCCAAAGCTATGAGAGATGGGGCAGCATCTTCTTTTGAGAAAGATTATACAGAAAATCTGGATGATTTCATCACTATTCCTCAAGTAATTAATATGATCAAGAAGAATAATCTTGGTCTTGACAACGAGGGTAATTATCTTATCAACGAAGAAATCTTTGATGATGTGTTCAATGATATTAGAGACTGGCTTTATGGTGTTGGACTAGCAAAACTAGCATCAAAGGGTTTTGTAGATTGTTCATGGGATGATGATGCTAACGAGATGGTATTTTGGTTAGCTAATAAGGATAAAACAAACATTCCCGCCAAACCCTCACAGGACAATAATGAGTAATTATCTAAAGATTAGAAATCTGAAACTTTTTATTAAGAGTATCAGAAAAAATACAACGATGGTTTTTCCTAAGTCTTATCATTCTATTATAGATAATTTGATTTCTCTATCTCAAACAGAAAGTCTTGTTAGAAAATATATTGAGCCATCATATAATGATGAATTCATAATCTCAGAAGATAACTACGAACTACTTTGTAATGAAATCAAAAAATGGATTTATAATAGGAGTTTGAGTCAAGTTGCTTCATCTGGAAAGATAGAATGTGCATGGGATGATGATTCTAATGAAATGATTTTTTGGGATCCAAAATCCAAAGAAACCTTCAACACAATCAATTAATATGTCAAAACAAGAAATATCAGAACTGAAAGAAAAAGTACATGAACTAAAAGAATATCTATATTCTGATTTGTGTAAGGCTTGTGGAGATGCGGCATTAGCTCTAGATAAAATTAGCGAAAGATTAAATGAACTAGAGTCACAACAAAATTCCTAAAGGTCTTGACAGTGTATGGTCGATAGAGTACAATAGAAAAACAACACGGGGCGTTCGTCTAATGGTCTAAGACGCTAGTCTTATTAACTAGCTAAGGGAGTTCGATTCTCTCACGCCCTACTTTTAGAAATGGATTTCGATGAAACTACAGCCACTAACAGTAATTTTTGCAGGATTATTTCTAGTATCATTAGGATTTAATATTCTATTGACCACACAGGTTAAAAAACTAGCTAATAAGCCCCCTAGAATTATTATAGAAAGAACACCAGAAATTCATATCAAACCAAAAGTTTGGGGGTATACTAAAGAATGGGCTAGTAAAGGTATCGACAGGTAAAATAGATATAGATGGCATCGACTGGTTAATCGACCGGCCAGTTTAAAAGTCGATTAAAATTGTTAATTGGCGAAGTAACTCTCGCTCTCGCTGCCTAATTAATTAGGTAATGAGTGGGGCGGCATGAGCCTTATTACCAAATCATGCTGACTCCGATATTCGGATATGGTAGTCCTACCAGACATAAATAGGAATGATGATTGTACTCAATCTGACGCAGATAACTCTGATAGCTTTGTTGGTAGTGTGATAACAACCAACTAACGATGTAGAAGTTTATATTGATGTTTATTCTGGACGGCAGTTCGACTCTGCCCTAGTCCACTTAATATTATGAGAAAAATTTGTTCATACTGTTTGAAGCGAAAAAACCTAGCAAGTTTTCCTAAGCACAGTATGTACAAAGACAATCTTGATAGTAGATGTAGAAAATGCGTTAAGAAACATTCTAAGATTAGAGTCAAGCTACATAAAAAAGCCCCACCAAAACCAGAAGTTTGTGAGTGTTGTAAAAAGATTCCTTACAAATGGGCTTTAGATCATGACCATGACGATAATAGCTTTAGGGGCTGGTTGTGCGAACCTTGCAATACTGGTATAGGTAAACTTGGAGATGATTTTCAGAGTATTGTGAACGCTATGAATTATTTTCTGTCAAGGCCAAATCGTAAATAGCCGATACTTGACAAGAGGACTACCGTATGGTAGAATTGGGACAACACAGGAGAAAATAAAAATGTCGTTTGAGCATCTTAATGGTTTTGTTCGTGATCTTAAAGCAACTAGTAGTACACTTGATAAGGTTGGAATTATTGAGGATTATACCTCTTCCAATAAGGCTGGAGCAGATTTTATCAAGAAGATTTTGCTCTATACATACCATCCTCTTTGGCAGTATAATGTGACTAGCGATAATCTTAAAAAGAAATCCTCTCTCAGAGGAAAGTCTTATAAGACTATCTTTGATCTGTTGGATTCTTTGAAGAATAGAGAAATCACTGGTCATGACGCTATTGGTGCAGTAAATACCTTTATTGATAATCACTCAGAATTTGAAGAGTTGGTTCACTGTATCATTGACAAGGATTTGAAAACCCGTGCTGGAGACAAGCTGATTAATAAAGCTATTCCAGATCATATTCCAACATTTAGTGTTGCATTAGCAGACAAGTATGCTCCTAAAATTGTAGACTGGAAGGATGGATGGTATGTTAGCAGGAAGATCGACGGTGCTAGATGTATTGCTATTGTTGATAGTAATGGTAATACTACCTTTTATTCCCGCACGGGAAAAAACTTTGATACTCTTGATATTGTTAGCGGTGGGATTAAAGCTTTGGGACTTACTAATGTAGTTCTTGATGGAGAGCTTTGTCTTGTTGATGAAGATGGTAATGAGGATTTTCAAGGAGTAATGAAAGAACTTCGTAAGAAGGATCATACTATTCCTAATCCTTCTTATAAGATTTTTGATATGATTACCCATGACGAGTTTTATAGTCAGAAGGGAGAATATAGTAGACCTTTTGGTATTAGGCTCAAGAATCTTACCGAAATAATGAAGAAGAACGAATGTCCATGCTTGACACTTCTTGAACAGTCTTTGATTAAGGATGAAAATCATTTTCAAGAATTTGTCAAAGAATCAACACAAAACGGCTGGGAAGGTCTGATGGTTCGTGCTGATACTCCATATAAAGGCAAACGATCCAAAGACCTACTAAAGTATAAATCATTTTTTGATGACGAATACGAGGTTATAGATACTGAAATGGGGCCATTCCGCTATGTTAAAGATGGTGCAGAATGTGAGGAGACTATGTTGAGTTGCGTGATGATTAAACATAAGGGTCATACTGTGAGAGTAGGGTCTGGCTTTAGTATCGAACAAAGACAGGAGTTTTATAAGAACCCTAAGAAAATTCTTGGAAAGATAATTTTGGTACAATATTTCGAGGAGACAGAGAATGAAAAAGGTGGTATCTCTTTGAGGTTTCCAACATTTAAATATCTATATGGAGATTCTAGAGATACTTAATCTTCTTCAAAAAACTGGGAATATTTTGGGGCATTTGGTGTAACTATTAGCAGGAGAAAACCAAATGAAAAAGAATAAAATCTGTTCTTCTTGTAAAATAGAACATAATGAATGGAAAAAAGGAACATGGTGCAAAAATTGTAATAAGAAATGTCAGCAAGAATGGTATAAAAAGAATAAGGCTGATGTATTAGATAGGGTTACTAATAATTACATTCAAAATAAAGACTCTAAATTAGAATACGCCAAAAAATATAGAGAAGAAAATAAAGAGAAAGTACAAGAATACTTTGATAAGAATAAAAACAAAATATATAAGCAAAGAGCAAAGAGAGAAAAAGTAAGAAGAAAAGAAGATGTCTCATTTAGAATAACACAAAACTTAAGATTTAGATTAAGAAACGCTATCAAAAAAAATCAAAAAATAACAACCTCCATAGAATACATAGGATGTACAATAGAAGAACTAAAGATTCATCTAGAATTAAGATTCACAAAAGGTATGACTTGGGAAAATTATGGGAAATGGCATATAGATCACATATTACCATGTTCATCATTTGATATGTCCAAAGAATCAGAACAAAGAAAATGTTTTCACTATACAAATTTACAACCATTATGGGCGATAGATAATATGAAGAAAAGCAATAAGATTCTTCACGGAGAAGAAAGAGATATATAATGGGAAGTAAGCGTTCTGATAGATATAGCGATCCTTTAACTCCAGTACAAAAAAAAGAACTTAAACATAAAGAATACAGACCGGATGGAGAGAAAAAACATCTACAAATTATTAGTTATAGTCCTCAAAAATTAATAGAAATGTTGTGTGATGAAAATTCCACAGTTTTTGAAAAAAGCATAGCTAAAGAAGAAATTCTACGCAGACTTGTAAGGAATCAAAAACGTACTGAAAACTATAACAAGACCAAACTAAAGAAAAAAGAAAAATATAAGGGCTTTAAAAAGTTCAAACAAAAAAAGCAACAAAAAATACCAGCATCTCCAAAAACCGGACTACATATAGGACAAGAATATAAAGAGAAATTAGATAGTTTCCTAGCTGAAAATGGAGATACTAATTCATGTCCTTTTGATTAAATCTGTGGTGTATATCAAGTTCCCGCCTTAGAAGGAACCCACCAATGCACAAGATTGTTATACGGTCAATTTTTTATCACTGGCTATTTTTATTTGCTGGTATCGCTATAGGATTTATTTGCAACTCAGAATATGTTGGAGAAAAAGCCGTTGTTATAGAAAGATCAATCAATAATATCTTTTTTCCAATAAAATATGATGAAAGAATAGAAAATTATGTTAAGTGGATGGGCAAAAATAGAATACATTCTCAATTAGGATACCCTCATGATTTTCAAATTCTTGAAGATGTTGTAAAAGGTGAAGAATACTATTGGGCTATAGCTAAATATACTGATATAAAAACTGGACAAGAAATCAAAACCATAGTTAGTACAAAAGTAAGATGGAAACCTTGGGAATACGGCTATCATACTAAAGACTTTAACAAGATAATGGAAGAAAGAGAAGAGAAAATGCTACAATCTGAGTTGGATAGAAAAAACTAAAGAGCAGTGGCTTGACAAGACGATAGGACTAGTGTAGAATCACAGCATACACTTTGGAACAAACCTTTTGAGGATACTATGACAGAGACAGTTGTTGAGAAAAAGCCGGTGGTGATGAGTACCAGTAAGGCCGACGAGTTTTTTAAGAATTTTCCCAAGGACAAGGTGGTTGCTTATAAAGACTATTGGGAGAGTGTTCGACCCAAGACTGATGAAGATATTTTTCGTCGCTATCTTTTTAGCTTCATGAGTGTTCATACAACATGGAAATCCAATGTTAATGGATATAATGCTATTAAAAATTTTAGCGATTGGATGGACAACAAAGAGGATCTAAGGGAGAAGATTAAGAATAGTGGTTGTGGACTCTATAATAATAGGACAAAATTTATTTGGGATTTTAAGGATCAATTTTGGGCTAATCCTAAAGACTTCTATTTTACAGCTAAAAAGGGTCATGTTAAAAAAAGAGATAGTATCGTAAATAAGATCAGCGGTCTAGGCTCTGCAAAAATTTCATTTTCTTTGGAACAAATTCATCCTAATGAATGTAGAGTATTCTGTGGAGATACTCATATGCTTGAATTGTATGGAATGAAAACTCTTACATACCAGAGTAAAACAGGACTGTCTTTGTACAAGAAAATGGAAAGGCACTGGAGTATTAATTGCGGAAAACTTGGTGTTCCCTTGTATATTGCTAGATGTATCTTTTGGGATGCAAAACAGAACAAGACTGATTCTCGATATTGGTCTTACGTCTTTGAAGAAGAGTCTACTAGTCTATAATATAAAGAAAACACCAACATGAGCCAAAATGGTAAGGGTTCTAAAAGACGAGTCAGTTTAGTTTCTCAAGAAACTTGGGATAAAAACTATGAAAGAATTTTTAGAAAGAAAAAAGATGGGAAGCATAACAAATCTAAAGGAAAATAAGACATTATTTATTCCTTGTTCATGCAAGAGTGAGATTTTAGTTATTGAATATGATCATGAAATTGAGCTGGCTGATCTTGCAATCTTTGAAAATTATACTAACTATGCTAATAAGCTGTCATTATGGCAGCGTATAAGATACTGTTATCAGGTTTTAATAAACAAAAAACCATACTCCGATCAGATGGTGCTAGAAAAAAAGCAATTGAAAGATTTACAAAAATTCCTAAATGGACTTACCCTATAAGGTGTATATTATAGAGTTATTAAACTCATAATAAGGAGGCTAATTATGGTTGTTAGAACAGCAGTAGAATATATGAACGATCAACTAGCCGATAGGGTTAAAGTATTACAAAAGGCTTTAAATCAAGCTGAAAGAATCATAACCATTCTGGAACAAGAAAACAACAATCTTAAAGACGCTCTTAATAATCTAGCGTCAGAAAATAATAAAGATTACATTCTCGACAGTGAGGCTTTTAATGAGCCAATGCTTACGATCTAAAGAAAAAAATAAAAGAATAATAACTCAAATTGGTGAATACGAATATTTGATTGAGGGAGAGAGTGATTGGGCTAGATTTGGTTGTCAGTCCGATATTTCAATCATAACTTCTGCTAACTTAGATGGTGGCCCATTTCTACTGGTTGGAGATTCATTTTTGGGGAAGGGGAGAATATCAGCAATACAAAATATTGACAGTGGGCGCGACGGGTATATAATAATCAAGGTTACTCTATACTCTCTAAAGGAAAAAGAATGATAGAAGAATTGATTCCTGCGATTGGATATTATCAGACGATGATAATTTCTGGTTATACTAATTATCAAATTCAACAACTTATTAAGGGGTCTACCCATGAGTCAACTTCACAAAAGCAATAAGAACAGAGTTTTATTCGGTGTTTGTGGAGGACTAGCAGAAAATCTAGGAGTAGATGCTGCTGTATTAAGAATAGGATTTGTTCTTGGAGCAATTTTTACTGGTAGTATTTTATTCTGGGTTTATTTACTTTTTGCTTTAGTATTACCTACAGAGGATTGATATAATGGATAAGATAGTTGGTCAGAAAGTATTCTTTACTGCTGATCTTCATCTTGGACATAAGAATATTATAGGATACTGTGATCGTCCGTTCACTACTGGTGAAGAAATGGACGAAAAGATTATTTCTTCTATAAACAAAAAAGTCTCTAAGGATGATATTCTTTATGTTATAGGAGATTTCTGCCATAAAGGCGGGACTGCTCTAGCTTATAGAGAAAGAATAGTTTGTGAAAATGTCCACATTATTCTTGGCAATCATGATGAGCCAACTAAATTCACCACCGGATTCTCTAGCGTGTCTGACCAAAAAATGATTCTGTATATTAATCAAAAAATATTCATGTGTCATTATCCTATGAGAAGTTGGTCAGGTAGTTATAGGAAAAGCTGGATGCTCTATGGTCATGTTCATGGCAGACTGCATCGTGAGGACGTTGTTTCTGGCAGTCTCACGCTTGATGTAGGAGTCGATAATAAAAGAGATGGGGTAGAGTTTGGTACTCCTTGGAGTTTTAAAGACGTTCAACAGCAATTTCTGGCGAGAACGAAAAATTTTTCAAGGTCGCCCATTGACATTGACGATACACTGTTGTATAATCGAAGGAACAACGCGAGGTAAGATCAGTCGCTCGACTGAGCCTCTCTTGTAAGATTGGTTAATAATTTGGAGGATTTTACTATGGCTGAAGTTACTACTAGTGAGAAGCAGAGTCGTATTCGTTGCAGCGATGACCAGTTCCTTGAGGCAGTTTTTTCCAGCAAGACTTATGCTGAGATTGCGTCAAAGACGGGTCAGAAGGTTGCTAGTACGATGGCTCGTTATGCCCGTACAAAGGCCGCTCTGACTGTTAAGGGGATTGAACTTCCTGCTATGGAACGAGCAAAGCCCATTAAGACTGTGGATAATGTCGAGGCTATGGCTGAGACTGTTCGCCGCCTAAAGGCCGCTCATTCTAACGGTTGATATTAACCCAAAACTTCCAGCTACATCCCTCATAAAAATTAGTAGAGACAACATAGACAAAAATCTAACTAATGATTATGATATGTAGTTCGGAAGTATATGGGAGCGTAGTCCAAAGGCAGAGACAGTGGACTTAAAATCCATACAGTGTGAGTTCGATTCTCACCGCTCCTACTAATTTAAAGGAACTATTAATGAAAATCCACAACAGAACACATATTACTTTAACTCCTGATGATATTGAAAAAGCTATTGAGAGATATCTTACAGAGGTTGGTATTGAAGCTCCGAACTGTGATATTAAGTTTATAGTTCATGATGTTTATCAGAAAGATAGTTTAACAGGTTATTATAAGTCTGAGTTTGTTGGTGCTGAAGTTATTATAAAGGAAAATTCTTGATGAAACAAAATTCTAATCCTATTGAATATCTCATTGAGTTTGCTTGGGCAAATGGTGCTGATCGTTTTGTGGTAAATAATGCCAAGGATGAACTTAAAAAACTAAGAGATAAGAATAAGGAATGGGCTGAAGAAGTTTATAGAGCTAATGAATTTGCAGTTCATCAAACTAATGAATACCTAAAAATATCTCAACAGATGCAAGCTTTAAAAAATTCTCTTGAGTCTTAATAGGAAAAATTATGAGTAA
>Ga0136644_10000820_pt1 | contig 24984 bp, 20 predicted proteins | sample C_130820_EF_Meta_FD_94780 | JGI IMG/M metagenome (GOLD analysis project Ga0136644, IMG submission 94780) | Freshwater microbial communities from Lake Croche, Canada to study carbon cycling - C_130820_EF_MetaG (v2) (version 2) | ecosystem: Environmental > Aquatic > Freshwater > Lake | place...
CTGCCCGAGCGTGCCCTCGACCCGGTAGCGGGCATCCAGATCGACGACCTCGATGTCGTCGATGACGGTGTCCTGACCAGATCGGCCATCGCCGAGCGTCTGCTCGTCACCGAGGCTCACCTCGGATGCGGGCCGTCGATTCGCCGCGCCGACGAACGTCACTTCGTCGCTCAGGCTTTTGAAGTCGTCTGGGCTCATTTTTATTTTATCTGCTACCGCCACTCCGCCTCGGCACCTCCGGTCGCGAGCATCCGCCGCCTACCGCCGAGCCTCGCTCCGCTCATCTTTCTGCTGCCGCCTCCGGCAGTTTTTCCTGTGGCTGCTTTCCAGACAGACTCATGGCAACGCGGAAGCCCAAGCAATTGCTGCGAAACGTTGGTTCGAACATGCCACGGCGGGCCGAGCGGCAGTCGTCGGCACCGTAGTACCAGCAGCCACCCCGAAAGACTCGGCCGGAGCCACCTGCCGGTCCCCCGGGGTCCTTCACCACGCCCTCTTCGTAACTGCTGTACCAATCGTTGCACCACTCCCAAACATTCCCATGCATATCGAAGAACCCCCACGCGTTCGGCTTCTTCAGTCCGACACGGTGCGTTTGATCGACTCTCTCGTAAATACCAGAGTTTTTAGCAAACCAACCAAACTCCTTGAGAAGCTCCTCATCATCACCAAAAGAAAACTTCGTCGTCGTTCCAGCCCGACACGCATACTCCCACTCTGCCTCCGTCGGAAGCCGATACACCCGCCCCGCCGCCTTCTCTTCCGGCAACGCCGACAACTTATGGCAAAACTCGCTCGCATCCTCCCATCTCACATGCACGACCGGCCGGTCGTCGTCCTGGCTCTTCGGTGAGTTCCCCATTACTGCCGTCCACTGAGAGTTGGTAACCTCGTACACGCCGAGATAAAAAGCCCGTGTCAGCGTCACAACGTGCGGTGTCTCGCTGGAGGGATTCCCTCTCTCCCCCATCGTGAACGTACCCAAGGGCAGCAGTTTCAGTTGCATCCCGATCGAGTTCTCGATCGGCGGCATCGCGGTGACCACTACTGGAGGGAACGAGGCGAATACTGCTGGAGGGAGCCGCGAGACAAACTCGACGGGGAAGCCAGAAAGTCCGCCTGGGTACGATGCAAGTGACGTGACGATCCACTCGGAGGAAGCTGTATCTATCGCCAGAGCTGTCGCCGCGACTTTCGAGGCACTTTCCCAGTCGCGCTCTGAGATCGCTGTGTCGAACTTTCTGGGTAATATCGCCGCGACTGCCTGCTTGAGGCCGGTGTTGGTCGACGCCGACAGAACGCTTTTTGCGACAGATGGGTCGATCGACGAGGCCTCAATCGCCCGCGCGGTCCCTTCGTGCGATTTGCCGCGAGCAAACATCGCGACTGCATCGATCAGCGTAGCGGCTGCGCGCAGCGGCGACGTTTTTTCGGCTGGAGCGCCGGCGGCCGCTGCTCGGTTTACAGCGGCAGTTGTACCCGCAGCATCCATCCTTTCCGCTGCGAGGTGAGCACGCTTCAGCCAGGCAGCAGCGAGGGGTGGCATGACATCGATGCGGCTGGGCGCCAACTTCTCCGCCCGCTCGAGATCCGCGATCGCACCGTCGATGTCGGGCGGTACGGCAGCGAGTTTCGCCTTGGCGGAGCCGATAATGGCATCGACGCTATCGGGTGCCAGCGAAAGCGCCGCCTGCCAGTCGCCCCTGGCCAACGCCGCGTCGATGCTTGCAGCCCGCCACGAAGAACGCACCCACAATCCGGCGGCCACCAGCAGAACTCCCGCCGCTGTCGCCGCCGCGCCGATGAAAATCCTGCGGAGGGTCGCCTGCAGTAGATGCGCCTCTGCCGCGGCGGCCTCGCGCTTCTCGTGGGCTGTTTCGCACTTGCTGCACCACTGGTCAATAACCGGGTCATGCAAACCCCGCTTTGCAATCTCGCCAAGGTAACTCCGTCCCCGAATCGCGAGGCCTTTCAAATCGCCTCCCTCGACGGCCGACAGATCGCCGACCTTTGGCAGTCCTTCGAAGCCGGCGAGAACGTTGGCCTTGATAACCGCCAAGCATGCGGATGTCTCGAGCAGAATAAGCGTCTCGAAGTCCCGCCGATCCTCTGGAATGCGTTCCAGCAGCATGCTCGCCTTCGTAAAGTCACCAGATTTGAAAGCTGCGTCAGCCTGACTCAAAAGCGCGTGAATGCCGGCCTCAATCTTTACTGCTCTCGCCTTCAGGCTGTCGAGAAGCTTTGTGAGCTCGGCATGCCCGGGCTTGATCGCGAGTGCCGCCTCCACCTTCGGCATCAGGCCATCGAACTGCTTCTGAGACACGGCCTGGCCGATCGCGAGTAAATGGTTCTGGAGGCTCTTCATGCCGTACTCGGCAGCGTCGCGCAGTTGACGCACTTCAGGACTTTCGACCGAACCATCGACCTTCAGGAGCACGGCAATGGCTGATTCGTAGTCCTTCGCGCTCAGGTGCCCTCGCGCGAGCATGGTCGCTTCGTCGCGCTGCGCCACCAGTTTCTGTTGCCGCTCCACGAGCTGGGCGCGAAGTTTTGCGACGTCGGCCCGATCGGGACGAAGGTCCCGCAGTCTCTCCACGTGCGGTAGAAGGCCGCTGAGTTCACGCGATGTGATCCGAGCCTTGATCAACGACTCGAATGTTTTGACGTCCGACTGCTTGGTCGTGACCCGGGAGAGCACGGCGGCCACGGACTCGGCATGTCCGGCCAGCGATCGGCCCCGCACCATGTCCGGCACCTGCTCCAGCGCGTGGATCGCTGATGGGTAGTCGAACGAGGCTTCGTGCTTGAGCGCCTCGGCCAGTTGCTCGGCAGCTTGGGCCAACTGTGCCTCGCGAGCCCTGCCGATCTTCTCGACGAAGCCGGTCGCCCAGGGTACGAGCTGTTTGAGCCGGGGGTCTGGCTCGTCTCGGAGCTCGACAGTCAACCGCTCCGCCTGGTCGAAATCGTAGTCTTGGACCAAGCCCTCGGCCTGCGCCTGGCGGGCGGTCATCGCTCGGCGACGCTCATCCAGAAGCGGCATCTGCTTCGTGCCGCACTGGCCGCAGATTTGCTCCCAGATCGGCATGGGCTCCGAACAGGACAGACAGGGCGCCACCAGCTTCTCGCCGCACCCGCGGCAGAACCGCCGACTCGAGTCGTTCTTCACCCCGCAGGCAAGGCACTGCCCTTCGCCAAGTTCTGCAGCCGCCGGTGCCGGTGCGGTGAGACTCGTTTTGAGGGCATCGCGTAGTTCGCGAGCCGACTGGTAACGAGCCTCCTTCGCATCCTCGAGAGCCTTGCCGAGCACCTTCGTGAGTTCTGCCGGCAGCAGGTCAAATCGGATGATCTTCGGGCTGCGGCCCGTCACCATCTGGTAAATCGTGGCTGCAAGGCTCCACAGATCGCTGCGGTGATCGACGAGGCTTGCGTCGCGGCGCTGCTCCGGCGGCATGAAGTCGGGCGTGCCGAGCACGGCACCCGTCATCGTCTGCCCGTGATCACCCGCCTGCGCCTTCGCCAGGCCAAAGTCCGTGAGCTTCGGAATCCCGTCCTTCGTCAGGAGCACGTTCGCCGGCTTGATGTCGCGGTGGATGATCCCGAGGTCGTGCGCCTTGGCGAGACCGTCGCAGAGCTGACAGGCGAGGTCGATCGCCTCGTCGAGCGGTATCGCACTCTCCCGACAGCGGTCGAGCAGGCTGCCGCCATCCGAGAACTCCATGATCAGAAAAGGCCCGTCCTTTGCCCGGCCGTAGTCGTAGATCTGGACGATGTTGGGATGGTTGAGTGCCGCGATCGCCTTCGCCTCGGTGAGGAACCGGTTCACAGCCATCCGGTTGTCGGCCGCCTCACCGATGATCCGCTTGATGGCAACCTTCCGGTCGAGTCGCATGTCGGTGGCCAGCATCACCGCCCCCATGCCGCCCCGGCCGAGTGTGCCTTCGACTTTGTAGCGGGCCTCCAGATCGACGACCTCGCTGTCGTCGATGACGGTGTCCTCGCCTGCCCGGCCATCGCCGAACGTCCGCTCGTCACCGAGGCTCACCTCGGATGCGGGCCGTCGCTTCGCCGTGCGGGCGAACGTCGCTTCGCCGCTCAGGCTCGCTTCAGGATCGGGCACCACCGCTATGCTCCCCAATTCACCTTGAACGCCGTCTGGCACCGCGGGCAGCGGTAGGTCTGGCTTCCCATCGGGTCGTCCACCGGCACCGTCAAAGTCGCGCCGCACTTCGGGCAGGCCACCTCCGCCTCCCCGGAAATCGCCCCCGGAAAGCAGATCTCGTAGATCCAGGGATCGAGCGGGTCGAACATGGCAATTGCTCGCGGCAAGTTCGTCGGGGGTGCCCCTGCCGATGGAGGGATGCGACGTTATACTCCCTGATCGGGAACCTACTTCGCAAGCAGCCAGCTGTGTGTGAGGGCAGCCGGCCGACTTCGCGGGCATCCCGGCCAACGCAGGAGCAACGAAGCATGGCAGCAGCCCAGCAAAACCACCGGTGGTCGGCGCCGGTCGATATCTTCGCCAGGACCGTGTCGCTCGAAGACAACGAGATCCCGCGCGGTTGGCTGAAAAACAGCATCGTCATCGAACCGGGCACGCGTGCCTGCGCGATGGTCGATGGCCGGGCCCTCGCCGAGATCCCCGCCGGGGAATTCACGTTCCACGACTTCCGCGACAAGCTCCAGTTCTGGCGGAAAGGGCAGGCGACGATCCTGCTGACACGTTCCGACGTGGTTCGTCTGCCGGTGAACTGTGGCGGTTTCGTCAGCGCCGACGACGTGCCCATCGACATCCGGATCGATGTCGGGGCCCAGATCGACGACCCCGTGATGTTCATGAAAAACCTGATGGGCCCCCGCAAGGAATACCCCGTCCAGGAACTCGCCGACAGGCTCACCCCCGCCGTCAAGCAGGAGGCCTGGCTCGCGACGTCGCAGCTCAAGGTGGACGAGCTCCGGGGCCCGGCGATCGCCGCCAAGGTGGCCCAGCAGGTGGTCGAGGCCATCGCACCCACGTTCCGCCGCTACGGCCTCAAGGTGTTCAGCGTGGAGGGCATGCTCATGCAGCCTTCCGGCATGGAGAAGCACTGGGAGAAGGTCAAGGAGCACAACGCCGAATTGGCCGATCAGAGGCTCGCCAACCAGCGCATGGGTGAAGACGTCGGCATCCTCACGGAGCGGATCGCGCTACGCGAGAAATTGCGCGACGTCGTGCAAACCGACGTGTTCGACAAGATCAAGACCCGTGAGGAGGCCGAGCAGTTCATCCAGGGGATCAACAAGGACAAGCTGATCCGCCAGGAGGAGATGGCGCAACTGGTCGAGGGCTTCGAGCAGCGCAAGGATGATCGGCGGGCCCTCCGGCAACACATCGTCGAGGTTCTCGACGTCAATCGTCAGCAGGAGCTCGACCTCCTCCGGGCCCAGATGGGGCACGCGCTCGAACTGGCCAATCGGAAAAACGACCTCGAATTGGCCGAGGCCACGAACTCCGTCGAAAACATGCAGTGGCGCAACGAGGTCGCCCGCGAAATCGAGCTCGCCGAGAGGCGGCGCGAGGAACGCGGCCGGGATCTGGCCGCCAAGTGGCAGCGCATCCGCGAGGCACAGCGGCAACGGCAGGACGGCTCGTGGGAAAAGCTCCTTCACGAACAGCGCGAGGAGGCGATCCGCACCGAGCTGGCCGTGAAGGAGGCTGAGCGGCAGCGGCGGGTGCAACTGCTCCAAGCCGAGGCAGCCGCCCAGATCGAGGCCCAGAAGATCATCGCCGAGCGGCAGCGCCGCGAGTTCGAGCTCGAGATGGGGGGCCGCGAGTCCGATGCCCAGCTCGACCGGCTCAAGCGCGTGCAGGACATCAACTTCGACGGCCATGCCCGGCAGGTGCAGCTCGAGGCCGACCTCAAGGGGCAGGCCGAATCCCGGTCGCACTCCCACGAGATTGAGAAACTCAAGACGATGGGCACGCTCTCCGCCGAGGCCTTGATCGCTGCGAGCAACGGCGACAACGCCCGCGCCCTCGCCGAGCTCAAGATGCAGGAGGCGAAGTCGCAGGCCGACATCCAGATGGCGGGCCGTACCGACCAGCAGGCGCTGAACGAGGAGCGGCTCCGCCTCTACGAGAAGCTCAGCGAGGCCGAGAAGTCGAAGGCCGATGCGATCGCCGACGTCTTTCAGCAGGCCCTCAAGGGGCAGCAGTCGGCCGTCGAACAGATGATCACGGGTCTCGCCGCCGCGCACTCGCCCCCGAAGCCGGCTCCGGCCCGGGCTGCTGCACCGCCGCCAGCCCCCGGAACGGCCCCCGAGTGGCATGTGATCGGCGAGGGCAACACGCAGACCGGCCCGCACACGCACCGGCAGGTGCAGATGATGATCCAGCAGGGCCGGATCGCCGCCGAAGCGCTCGTGTGGCGGGCGGGCATGGAGGGCTGGACGACCGTGTCCGAATGCGGCGAATTCGTCGACACGTTCGCGACCGTGCCCCCGGTTCCCCCGCCGCCCCCGCCGCCGCGGGCGTGATGCTCCGGCACCCGACGTGATCGGAGGATCCCGTGCCCTCGGCCGACGTTGCCGCACTCTTGCGGGCCCAGCTTTCCCAGTTCATCGCCGCGCAGTTCGCGCCCGACGCACCTGCCGATGTGATCCGTGACGGCGTGCTCTCGCACCCCGGCCTCGCCGGCCTCGAGCGGGCGGATCTTCTCGACGCGCTCGACCACGTCCTCGCCTCACACGGTGCCACGGCCCCCGCGCCGGCCATCCGCCCGCGGCTCCTCGTCGACTGGGGCGAGTCGCCGCAGATCGGCCGCTCGGCCCGGCCGCTCTTCAGCCTCATCGGCCCCGGCACCTCGGGCCGGCCGACGGTGCGGGTGACGGTCGATCGCGGCCTCGACAACGACCCGGGCGATCCCTTGCGGCAGGTCCGCACGGAGGAGTCGGGGCTGTGGACGTTTTACATTCCCTTCAGCCTCACCACGAATGGCCTCGACGCCCGTCCCGGGCTCTATGTGATCGACGTCGACGTCACGTTCCCACATGCCGAAGACGGCCACCCGCGGTTCCTGCGCACGCAGATCCGTCTCAACGTTCCCGATGGCTCTGCCGACCGCCGCGAACTCGTGATCGACGGCGACGGACAGTCGGTGGTGAACCTGGCCGGTCACGACCTCCGCTCGTTCAGCCGCGTCGTGCTCAAGGGTGACGACAAAGGCATCATCAATGTCCAGAACTTCTCGCAGGAGATGGCAGCCCTGCCGGAGAAGCCGAAGGAGCAGGTTGTCTTCGAGTATGAGCTCAAGATCAACCGTGACATCCAGGAGCGGATTCCGCGGGTCGTGCCCGTGCCGCGGCCGGCGAAGGCGGAATCGCTCACGCTCACCGTCGACGACCGACGGATCCACGTCATCGCCCGCAAGCGAGCCACGTTCGGCCGGAGCCGCGACAACGACGTCTGCCTGCGGTTCCTGCCACGGTCGGCGGAACACGATGAGGCCAGCCGCGGCATCTCCCGCACGCACATGGCGCTCGACCTCACCGACGACGGTCTCGTCCTCGTGGATGAGAAATCGGCCAAGGGCGTCGACGTGGATTGTGACCCGGTGAAGGGTGACAAGATGTTCACGCATCTCGACACCCACGGCGGACGGCAGGTGGATCTGCCCTCGCCGCTTTCGGCGTCGCTCGTGCTCGAGATGGACCTCACGCTCTTCGGCTGCGACCCTCAAGATCCCGATTTCCGCTCCGATCTCGAGTGGGACGACATCTGCTTCGAGGTGGCCGGCGAGCCGACCTCGCGGCTCTGGCAGGTGGCCCGCACGTGCGGAATCGAGGCGGCCAGGCTGCGAAGGCTCAACAACCTGGCCGACGAGGAATACGTGTTCCTCTACCGCCACGCCGGCATCGGCAAGTCGGCGAAGGATCATGCGATCGCACTCCCGGGGCTCGCCGCCGCATCCGATATCCGGCTGCTGTATGCCGGGCGGATGTTCTGGCTGCACTCGGGCGGCCGCACACCGCTCACACTCGACAGCGAGATGATCACCGGGGCGTGCCTCGTGCCGCTGGCGATCGGGCAGTCGTTCGGGATCGGCGGCACCACGATGCGCGTGGGCAAGTTTGCGCAGCTCGGCCTCGACGACGAAGCCGGTGACGCGGGCGCGCCTGCTCCGGGCCCCGCCGCGGTGCCTGGGTCGCTGTCGAACGCCGCGACGGCGGGTCGCGACCCGATGGCCGATGTGCCTCCGGCGCCGAATCCATCGCCTGCGCCCGTCGCCCCGATGCGGGCAGCGACGTTCACCCCTCCACCGCCCCCGCCTCCTCGCACGGTTCCATCACCTCCACCCTCCCCGCCACAGTCTGATGCTTCGGCACTGTCATCGGCCGATCCGATCCGGGCGGCGTTGCGGTCGGTCGCGGTGATCACGGGCGACGGTGGCCATGGATCAGGGTTTCTCGGAGCACCCGGCGTGCTCGTCACCAACCACCACGTCGTGGCCGACTCGCCAACGGAACGCCTGTCGGCGTCGTTCCCCGACAACCGCGACGTGGCGGGCCGATCATTTCCGCTCTCGGTGATCCACGAGGATCCGGTGCACGATCTCGCCTTTCTGCGGATCGAGGCCGCCATCCCGCCGCTGCCGGTGAAGACCGGCTTCTCGCACCGCAACGGCCACCGGATCGTGGCGATCGGCAGCCCGGGCGTGGGGCCCGGGGGCGAGAAACTCGAAAACCTCACCACCGACGGCCGTCTCGGGCCGGTGTACGATGACGGTTCGGGCAGCCCCGCCCTTTGGGCGCTGAGCATGGCCGTGAATCCCGGCAACTCTGGCGGCCCCGTGGTGGATGCCGAGACGGGCGAGGTGCTGGCGGTCGTCGTGGCCAAGTTCACGTCCACCGAGGGCCACGCGCTCGCCGTGCCGTTCAGCTCTTTTGCGAGCGGGCTCGCCGTCGCCACGTCTGCCACCGATGCCGATCGCGCACGTGCCGTGTCGCTCCATCGGCAGCGGCATTGTGTCCACGCCATCGCGTGTCTCGTAGATCGGGCGGCGGGTGCGGTTCACGAGTTGCTCTCCGAGATGAACGGCATGTCGGGTTCGGGCTCGGATGCAATCCACTCGCTCGTCAACGCTTTTACGACCGGCTTTGGCCAAACCCTCACCGACGAGGTCGCATCACTCAAACCCACGATCACGGGCGAGCTCGCGCGGCTTCGCGATGACGGCCAGTGCCCGGCCGACACCTGCGCGCGGCTCGAGCGCGCATGGGGCGGCACGGAGCGTCTCGCCAGGCAGGCGTCGGCGGAGGTTGGCCGGCTCGAGATCGACATCTTCGCCGACGACGTGCGCACGGCGCTCGACCGCTGCCGTTCGCTTGTCGACGGCCTGAAGGCCGAACTGCTGCAGGGGGCCTGATCGAGTGAGCGACGAACGCAGCCTGAGCGACGAGGCCACGTATGCCCAGTCTGGCCGGCCACCCCGCTCGGAGGTGAGCATCGGCGCAGAGCCGACGATCGGCGCCGAGGCCGCTCTCGAGGACACCACCGTCGATGGCATCGAGGTCGTCGATCTCGAGGCCCGTTACACGCTCGAGGGAACGCTCGGCCAGGGCGGGATGGGCGCCGTGCAACTCGCCACCGACACGCGCCTCGGCCGCAGGGTGGCCATCAAGCGCATTCTCGGTGATGCCGCCCGCAGCCGGGCCGCGATCGCCCGTTTCGTGACCGAGGCCAAGGCCATCGCCGCGCTCAACCATCCCAACATCGTCCAGATCTACGACTACGGCCGCGCCAAGGATGGCCCGTTCCTGATCATGGAATACGTCGATGGCGGCAGCCTCGCCGACCTCTGCAAAGCGGGCGCCGTCCCGGTCGAGAGGGCGATCGACCTCGTCTGCCAGGTGTGTGAAGGCCTCGCCATGGCCCACGAGCAGGGCATCGTCCACCGCGACATCAAGCCTGCCAACATCCTTCTCAATCGCGCGGGCGTGCCCAAGCTCACCGATTTCGGGCTCGCGAAGGCGGAGGCAGCGGATCACGCCATGACGGTGACCGGCGCCGTGATGGGCACCCCCGACTTCATGCCCCCGGAGCAGCGAAGGGATTCGAGCCTCGTCGATCACCGCAGCGATCTCTGGAGCCTCACCGCCACCTTCTACCAACTGGTCACCGGCCGGAGCCCGAAGATCATCCGCTTCAAGGATGTCCCCGAGGCGCTCCACGACGTCCTCGGCAAGGCCCTCGAGGACGAGAAGGATGCACGGTACCAGTCGGCCACGGAGTTGCGCGACGCGCTGCGACATGCCTCCGCGGTCGCAGGACAGCCGGCAGTGCGCGAGAAATCCCGCGAGGGGCATACCGATCTCGGCGTCGGTGAGTGCGCCGCGTGCCACACCTCCAACGACTCGCAACGCAAGTTTTGCCGCGAGTGCGCAGCCAGCCTGCGCTGCCCGTGCCTCGCCTGCGAAACGCAGATTCCCGTCTGGGACAAGGTATGCCCGGAGTGCGGGAAGAAGCAGCCAGAACTTCTGGCCGCCCGCCTGGAAGATCTCGATGCCAAGCGGACAGAGGCGGAGTCACTGCGACATGCCTTCGCTTTCGACGATGCGCTCGCGGCAGCCGAGTCTCTGCAGTGCGTCACCGATGATCGCTTTGGGGAATTTATCGCATGGCATGACACCTTCATCCGCGAGACGACTGAGGCACGCACCGCAGCCCTCGCTAATCAAGACTCGAAGGTCGACGAGGCGAAGAAGCATCGTGCGGCCTACGACTACACAGCCGCCATGCACGCGCTCGAATCGATCCCCGAACCGCTGCGATCCAACACGGCTGCGAAGATGCTCGCGGTCTTACGGTCAGAAAGCCAGGAAGCCGCATCTCTCCTCGGCACGATACGCGACAAGATCGCGAGGAAGGAACTGGACGACCTCCTTCCCCTCGCCCAACGGGCGGTTCAACTGCGTGGAGATCGCGACGACCTCCGAAAACTCGTGGCTCAACTGACAGAGCGCCAGACAAAAATGCACCTGCACACGGCGGAGTGTTTCTACACCGCGAACCGTCTGTTTTCGACGGGCGACGCTAAGGGTGCGCTCGAGAAAATCCAGCCGGCCAGGACACCGCTCACAAATGAGCAGTCCCGCCTCAAAAAACTGTTAATGCTTGCCGTAGATCAGGAAAACAAACTTCATGACCTGCTCGTCGCGGCCAAAGCCGACGGAACGGTCACCCCTGACGAGGTCGTCGCGATTGCCAATCAGGTGGCGCGCTGCCTCTTCTACAATCCAAGGCACACAAAAATCGCGGCCCTGGAACGACAGTTGCTCGATCGTATCGAAAAAACACCGAGTGATTATGAGCGACGTGTAACAGCTCTTGCCCCATTCATTCAGCATTTAGGAAATCGTGCGCCTGCATACTTGATTCATACTTTCGTACTCTTCGATCAAACCCGTTCCGATTCGATCGATTTGGACTTGGATGTCGCGCCCGGCAGTTTGCAAAGCCTGTCAGGCGCTCTGGATTCCGGTGTCCTGGACTCCGGTCTGGGTCTTCCAGACCCCGACCTGGCTCTCGAGGAGATTCTGGAGAGTGCTGCGGGAGAATCCCAGGAAAGTCGTGGCGAATCACCCGTATATTCATCCGGCAGGCAGTGCCCTCGTTGCAGAAAGGTGATCACGGCCGGCCAGGACTTCGCAGCGCATGTGGCGAAGTGCAAATGAGTACACCGGCTCACGGTCCGCAGGTCGCGGTGAGCGTCGAGAACGTGACGCGGCCAAACCCCAGCATTCCTGCGAGCCGGCCGTGGTCCGTCGCCGGCGCGTCCACGAGCAGCGTTGTCGTCCGCATGAGCCATGACTGCAGCGTCCTGAGCGGCACGGCGTCGGGGGCATACATCTCCACGTGCAGCGGAGCCTGATACTTTCGCATGGCGGCCGCCCGGTCTTCGACTACGAGCAGCCGGCGTGCCTCCGTCGCGGCCGCCTCGTACTCGGCCCACACGAAGGCTCCGTCCCGCTGTTTCTGCTCCGTCCAGCTGCTTCCAGTCCAGTACTCCAGCCACTGGTCTGCGATCGCCCACGCGGGCTCTTCGGGGGAGCCGAGGTCGATCAGCGACAGGATGCGCGGCCGAGCCGTCCCGGCACACGATGCCGGCACGTCCGAACCGGTCCGCGTGACCTCCACCAGTGCCCCGTAGTCGACCCGGATCGCCACGTACGACGCGGGCGTGGGCCCGCTTCCGTGGGCCGTGGTGTCGATGATCAGCTTCGTGTGCTGATACAGCCACTGTTTGATCTCCCCGGGCGACACCCTGGCCGGCAGCCAGAGGTCGAAGCACGCGGCCGCGCGCCAGGTGGTGCGCGGCAGGCTGCCAAACGTGAGCATCTGCAGCCGATGCATCTCCACGAGGGCGTGCTGGGCGGAGATGAAGAGCCTGCCTCCGGCCCGGATGCCGGGCGCCGTCCACCGCTCCCCCGTCCAATGCCGCTGCTGCTGGTCGGCGATCATGGATCGCTCGAACTGCGGTGATCCCACCCGCACGGCTGATGGCACCACGCTTGCGGACTCGGCATCGTTGCCCATGGAAGTTCTCCCTGGAGTTGCGGAATCGTTTGCCCGCCATCAACTGCGACCGACCAGCGGTGGCGCTTCGCGGCGAGGACGTCAAAAATCCCCGCGATCGGCTACAGTTACAGGCCGGAAAGGAACGCTCCCATGCCGCTCGTCGACTACACGCGTACGAAGCGCCCGATCTTCGATATCGACCTCGAAGCCGACCCATTCGACCGCTGGCAGGAGGTCGGACGACGCAACAAGGGCCGTCTCGCCCGGTTCCTCCGCGAGATCGAGGCCCTGTATCACGACGGCGTGGAATCCCAGCTGCCGACGGCCCCGTCGTGGACACCGGAATGGATGAAGGCCATGTCGTGGGTCATCCGTCCGCTCGCGAGCGGCGGAGGCCGCGTCATCGGCCGGCTGGCCGCCACGTTCGCGGCCGCCTTCGGCGAGGACTACGTCGCCGAGATCCGCGGGCTGGCCAGCGCGAGCGGCCTCCCGGAAAGCAAGCTCTTTCTGGCGAACCTCACCTACGACCTCACGGTCGGGCACGAGGGCATCTTCGGGGCCTGCTCGAGCTACAGCGTCACGGTCGGCGGAGCCCCGCTGCTCGTTCGCAACATGGACTGGGATTTTCCCCCGTCCACGGGCCGCAACACCGTGATGGTCAGGTTTCACAAGGGTCCTCACAGCTACATCAACATCGCCCCGCTCGGCTGCGTGGGCGTGCTCTCGGCGATGCGGGCCGGGGCGTGGGCGGTCACGCTCAATCAGGCTCCGGCCAACGGCTATCCGCAGTTCACCCAGTGGCCGGCGATGCATCGGCTGCGCAGGGCGTGTGATTCGTCGCTCACGTTCCCTGCCCTCGTCCGCCGCCTCATGGAATACCAGACGATGACGCCCTTCTTCGCCCATGCCGTGGGCACGAAGCCGGTCGAGCAGGTGGTGGTCGAGTCATATGCGGACTCCTTTCACAAGCGGAAAGCCGCCGCGGGAAAGCCGCTGATTCAGACGAACCACTTCGTGTCGGCGTTCGGGCACGACCTCAATCCGGACGAAGGCAAGGACGAGAACGGCGAGTATTGGGACACCTACCCGCGCTACAAGGCGATCGCGAAGCGGCTCGCCCGCCGCCGGCCCAAGTCGCTCGCCGAGGGCCTCAAGGTGCTGGCCTGCCGCACGGTCACGCACGCGGGCACGATGAACCAGATGGCCCTCTGCCCGGCGACCTCGGAGGCGCTCGTCAGGGTCAGGGTCTGACCGCCGCTCGACCGGTCGTCACCGCCAGGATGCCCGTCGCCACCCACCACGTGCTGCCGTGGCTCACGCGACAGCCCCTCCATCGGTGAGCTGCCTCGCCAGCATGTACTGGGCGATGAAACTGATCGGCAACGTGACGAACAGGCCGATGCAGCAGGCGAGAACTCCCGCGAACGCGAGAGCGGTCAAGAGAAGCATGTAGACCACCGACTCGACAAGATTCCTGGAGATGGCCTGCCATGCCCGCTTGACCGCGTTGACACCGTCATTCTCCCCTTCCGACACGAGGTAGAGCGACACGGGCAGGAGCGGCGCGGCGACGAGGCCCGGCAGAATGCAGCAGAAGCCGCCGACGCCGATCGCCAGCGCACTGATGATCCCGGCCACCAGCCCGGCCGAAAGGTTGTCGAATCCCTTGAACAGGTCGCCGATCTGGGCCTTGCCGCCCGAGGCATCGGTCTTGACCATCCGGAAATATCCAACCAGCAGTGGCCCGATGAGGATGCCGAACGTCATGCTGTTGACCACCGTCAGGAGCAGCCATGCGATCACGTAGGTGATCGCATTCTTCTTGAAGATCTCGAAACTCGAACTGACGCATTCACCGATGTTGGGCCGGGCCATGACGTTCTCCAGGCGATCCTTGCGGCGTTGGTAGCGGGGTGGTTCCCCCGAAAGTGGCGGTATTCTGTGGCGGGCGAAGCCGGACTGTCAACACGCGGCCCGGCGCCGATAGCACCCACTCACCGCATCGCGAACGGCAGCCGGTGCGAAAACACGGGCTCGAGTTGCTCCGCCTTCGCCAGTCCGACCGGCGTGATCATTTCGCGCTCCACCGGCACGTCGCCGCCCTCGATCTGACGGATGAGGAGTTCGTAGGGCTGCCAGCGCATGTCGCCGAACCGCGAGAGGTCGCCGAGCGACTGCCCACCCGTGGCGTCGCGAAACGCCTTGTAGATGAGTTCGGAGCAGTAGATCTTCTCGTCGTCGAGCCGGTAGCGGATGTCGTAGGGGCGGCCGAGGTACGTTTCGCAGCACGCGAGCGTGGCGGGAATGTGCTTCCGGCTGTCGGCATTCAGCCGATACACGGCAAAGCCGCCGCCACGGCCCCGCAGCAGAAATGCCCTGAGCGGCGTGGCCGAGACACCGCGATAGGCCTCGTAGACCACCCATGCACCGTCGCGGCGTCCGACGATCCCGCAATGGGAGTAGGGTGAACCGGTGACGCCCTCGATCGCCCACACCACGGGCCCGTGCGGGAGCGACTGGAAGATCACGTCTCCTGCCTCCGGTGAATAACGGAGGTAGCCGACGTATCCCATCCACGTGGACCATCCATACGCCGCAGCCCACGCGAGACCGAGCCCGACAACCGCGCCCAAGGCCAGACGCCGCCAATGCGAGGGGCGGCGCGTCTCGTTCTGGCAACGATCTGCAAGCGGATTTTCAGTCAGCGGCATTTCGTTCAGCGCCGGGTATTCGTTCTGCGCACACATGCGAGCGAGTAGACGGGAATCCAGGTCTCGACGACACCGGCGACGTCCCTCAAGACCACGTGGTCCGCCGCCACCTCGACGACCTCGTGCCCGAGCGGCCCGGGCACGCCGTCGATGATCCCGACCTCGAACCGGCCTCCGTTCTCCTTGAGCGTGACAGGCATGCCCACCTTCAGCGGCGACAGCACGCCCAACCGTTCAGCCGGCGCGAGTCCGGCCGCCGCGACGACCGTCACGATGAGCAGGGCGAAGATTCCGATCGCTTGGGCATCGAGTCGGCATGACTTCATGGGAACTCCTCTTGTCGGTCGGGAATACGGGATTTCACACAACATACTCGAACACGCCAGAGCTTCCCGGCGTCCGTCGCCTGCCCGCCTGTGGCATCGTGCCCAGACCGCTACAGCGCACTCCCGTGAAGTTTTCCGTAGAGATACATGCTCGCCTGGCTGGTACGGCTGTGCGCGAGCATGATGCCCATCGTGATCATGAGCAGCTCGCTGACGTCCCCGGCGTACTCAGCGAGCTCTCGGGCTGCGTCGCGGTAGACGGCGGCCACGAGATGGTCGGCCCGGGCGGCCGCCTCGGCTTCCGGCCGTTGGAACACCTGCGAAGCGCCCAGGAGCGCGGGGATCGTGTCCTCGGGGCCAGGCTCCCGTACCCGCCTGAGCGTCGTCCAGATCAGCGGCCAACAGCCGGCCATCTCGGCAAACCTCCACAACTCGTTGTCCACGGTGCCGCAGGCCTGCCCGAGATCGAAGGCCGCCGCCTGTCCGGCTTCCGCGGCGACGGCCGCCAGCGTCTCGATCACGTCGCCCGGCGGGTCGGCCATGAACGGCGTGTGCGGCTCCACGTCGTCGAAGTCCGGCAGTTGCCGCCAACCGTCGATCACCTGTCGCCATGGGCCTTCGTGCAGCATGAGCCAGGTCTGGGCCGAGAGCCCCATGATCGGCCGCAGGCGGCGCAGGAGGAGCCCGTAGAGTCCCATCCGTGGCGGATCGATCCGCCAACCGCAGATGCGGCCGTCGCAGCGTTCCACGAACAGCGTGCCCGGCTCGGACGGGCTCACTCCCATGGCGACACAGGGCGTGCCCGGGAAGCCCTCGTCGGTCGACATGAATTCGCTCGGCCGCTCGCGTTCCGCGGCTTTACGCCAGACCACGTCGCTTGGCATGTCGTCCTGGCGATCCCACCACTCCTTCGGCGGCATGGACCGTTCGAGACAAAACTCGTCGAACACCCGATCGATCACCCGTAGCAGTGATTCCTGAATCCTGCCGTGCTTCTTCATCGCCTCGAACTTCCGGCACTCCACCGGCCACGCGGCGGCGATCCGGCCGACGATGAAGCACTCCGCCGCGGAGAGGAACATTCCCACGTCACTTTTCATGTGGTCGGATCCGTCTGCGTTCATGTCTGTGCGCGGCTCCCTAGGCTCACGGTGTCTCCCGATCGTCCTCGGCCTCGGGCTCCGTTTCATCGTCCTCGACGATTTCCTCCTCGCCCTCCACGACGACTCCGCCGAACTCCCCCATCGTGTCCTGAAAAAAGATGCAGGGCGCTCCCCCGCCGCTCCGCTTCGCAGCGTCGGCTGCGAGCCTCCTGAGAAAATCGCAAACCCGCTTGCCGTCGCGTTGGCCGATGGCCATGGTGAGCGCCCCGTAGACGCTCAGCATCTCCTCCCCGTCGACCCGCAGTTCCTCGGCGTCGCCCATCGTGTTGAGCACGGTGTTTCCCGGAAACGGCCACCGTGCGATCCTGTTGACTGGAATCATTGAGATATACCTCCTCGCATATCTCATACGGCCAAACCGCCATAACGATTCAGCCAACTTCGCCACTAGCAAAAGCGATTTCCCTTATGGCACCCCAGACATTCCCATCCGCAGGTGAGGATTTTCAACGCTGCCCAGTGTGCGCAGCCGCGTCTCCCACGACTGGCCCAGATATTTTGGCTGCCAATCCGCTTTATTCCCGCGGAAACCGGGCCATTATCCGCCCGTATCGCTGGCACCATCGACTGAAGGCATTCGGCTTCGAGTGGCTCGGCGCGGGAATGTGGGGAGCCGACGTCATGGACGACGTAATGCGTTTTCTCTGCAAGACGACCGACAGCAAGCTCAATGTCTTCTACAACTGGACGGCTGGATGGATCGGGGGGTGTGAGGCTGACAAGTTGACCATCATTTACAGTTGGTACAACGTACTTGCGTTCGCGGTCGCCGCATACCTCGTTCACCGCGTCGCCAAGTGGTATTTCTTGACGATCACGGTCGAACGGCTCGAAACCGGCAAGCCTTGGCCGGTCGATTCGCTGATTCCCAGGCTGCTCGGCGGCTGGCGTGGATTGCCCGGCAGCCGATTCCGTCGACGAAGAAGCTCGAGCGGGAGATCGCCGACGAAGACCGGCAGCTCAAGCGGCTCACCGAGCGACTTGCCAAGCTCGACGACACGCACCTCGACGCGGTGCTCACCAAGGCGGAGGATATGGGCCGGCAGCTGGCGGCCAAGCTGGAGCAGCTGAAGCAGCTCCAGCGAGCCGGCCGGCGGCCGAACGTGAAGAGCGTCAAGGAAAAGGGCGTCGTTGCCGCGCTCGGGAAGCTTCGCGAACTGCTGCAGGGCGACGTGGGCGTGGCGGCCCAGGTGCTCAAGGCCCTCGTGGGCGATGTCGTCATCCAAAAGCAACACGTCGATGGATACGAAAACCCACAGATGGTCGCGCGGTTCACGATCAACGCCGTCCCAGCCCTGGCGGTGCTCGAGCGGGGCAAGCAGACGGATCGCGACGCCGCCCCTGTTCCGGTCTGGGATTCGATTCACTCCAGCCCAATCGCTGAGCCGGCAACGACGGCTGGCCCCGCCGAGGTGATCGCTCCCCTCATCTACGACCGCAGGGCGGCCGCCCGAAAGCTGCGGAAAACCACACGCGAGAGTTGATTTCGTAAGAGCAGCGCCCGCCCGGATCATATTGGAAAATCACCGCCACAAGTGGTTTTTCCAATATGGTTCGGGCATCGCGCCCACGTGATTGCACCCGCACTTTCGGGGTCTCGCAGCCACCCCGCCATGAACGTCGCTTTGCGTCGATCAGCTCCGACGAAGAATGTCGTCGATCAATGCCGGTGACGCCCGAAAGTTCGTGTCGAGAAGGCGGCGAATACTGGCATCAAGGCCTACGAGCTTTGACTCGGCCGCCAAGGCAAGTACGCCCAGCGTGCCCGTGACCAAAAGCCCTCGATGGCGTGCCACCACCGTCGCTTTGCGTTCATCAATGAGAACGACGTCTGCGGCGACCTGCATCGCAATCGTGATGGCTTCCGCCTCTCCACGGCCGAGACCAACATCTTCGACCGGGCCCTTGGGCGAAATCACGCGGACCCAAGGCGGCAACTCGCGAGCCCATGAGGCAACCCGCGGCGGAGTCCTGAGGTGCTGCAACTCGGCCAACACACCCGCCGGCACCACCACCGTCGTGAAAAGCTGCGGCAGCAGATCAATCTCGTCGATCAGGACGAGATAGTTCACGGGCGATGTGTCGCAAACGACGATCATCGTCGAAGGCGATTACGAATCGCCTCCAACTGCTCGCGAAACTCGGCAACCGTTGGCAGATCCTCGGTAACACCGTGTCGCTCCAGAAGCGCGTCAACCTCTGTGCGTGAAATACCCAGGCATTCGGCCAGTGCGCCATGGGATAACTGCCCCTGGCGATAAAGCTCGACGACCGCAGCTTCCTTGGCCGCCGCGTCCACGTTGTCGGACAACGTGGCAAGATGCCGCTCGACGCTGTCTGGGAGATCAAAACTGATCGTGGCCATCTGAAATACGCTCCGTGATCAATACGGCCCCTACGCCCGTCGTGGAGGTCGCACCTGTCGCTGCTGAGACGACGGTCGCGCAATGCCGCCCTCGACATCAATCGCGCGGCCCTCATTGGCGAATTGTAGTCGCGACAAGCCGTACTTGCCACGCGGAACGGCAGCGTTCGCGTTGGCCTTCGCGTCGGCGCGACCCTGCCGGCGGGCACGTTCAGATTTCTTCGGCATAGCGAACTCCTGTTTCGCGATTGGGAACCTGTAAGTCCGTTCGGTTCACAGACGTATACTTTGGATCGCAAATTAGAAAATGAGTCAAGCGTATCTAATCGCCCATCTTCTCCAGTCTCGGATTCGGCTCATGACACCAAAAAAACCGGCGGCCAGGTCGGCCGCCGGTCGAGTGCTCGAACATGATGCCGCGCGTGCTCACCCGAGCAGTCGTGCGACCTTCCGCTTCTGGACGTTGCTCACCTCGGCGTAGACCTGGTTGACGTTGGCCTGACGATGACCGAGGCGGGCCTGAGCAGCGTCGAGGCCGAGCTTCTCGCGGGCCTCGGTCCCCGCGTTGTGGCGGAGCCGCATCGTCGACCAATCAGGAACCTTCGCCTTCACGCACGCGCGGGCGATCGCTCGACGGATACTGCCCGTGGTGTAGTAGGTCTTGGGTCTCCGCTGGCCGTCAGGCTTCGCTGTGCGCGCCGCCTGCGAGGGTGTCATCGGGCTCCGGCGGTTGCGCCGCCTGTAGCCTGCCCGTTCCCGCTCACTCTCCGCGGGTGAGAAACAGAACCAATCGGGCCGGCGTTTCAGATACGGACCGAGCACGGCCTGGGCACGAGGCCCGATCCAGTAGGTGCGCTCGTGGCCGCGCCATGCCGTCTTGTGCTTCTCGACGTCCCACCGCCACTCGGGCGTCGAGGTGTCGACGTCCATCGGGCGGATGGTGCAGGCTTCACCCGGGCGGCATCCGACGAGGCGGATGAACTTCACGAGATCCCGCGGGATCCGCCCGAGGCGCGCGAGGGTAGCGGCCACGTGCTCCTCGGGCACGGTCTCCACGGGTGGCAGTTCGGGCGCGTCGGTCTGCCCCTTGCGGAGCGGTTCGACCGCTTCGAGCGAGGTGACGATCTCGGGCGGTACGTGCTCCATCATCACCGCCCACCGGAACAGTCGCCGGATGCCCTTCACCGTGCGGTTCACGGTGTCGCGCGGGCGGCCCTCGGCGACGAGCCTGGCCTGGACGTTGACCAGTGCCCGAGCCCGGAACGTGGCGGCGGGCATCGCTCCATCCGGTTCGAGTGCCCGTACCACGGTCTGCGCGCCGTGGATCGAGCTCGTGGTCGTGCCGTCCTTCCGAGTGAACTTCTTCTGGCAGGCGGCGATCCAGAGCAAGCACAGTTCGGCGAGCGTGAGACCGGCAGGCGGCGCCGGTTCATCGACGGGCCAAGCCCGCGGCGATGATGGTGGTGGCGGTGGCGGCGCCGCCTGGTCGAGCGATCTCCGGTGCCACTCGACGAGCAGGCGGTGGTAGTTCGCCTTCGCCTCGGCGGAATCCCACGGCCCCAGGTAGATCACCTTGCCGTCGACGCGGACCCGAGCCTGTCCGCTGTGGGAATGAAACCTCATCTGCAACTCTTCGCCGCGCTTCCTTCGGCCCATCGCAGTACCCTCCGAATGGAATCGGTACGTACCGTTTGCGGTGTACCGATTTCGACCATTCCGAATGGCACTGCCGACCGTCGGCAGGTTTCGCTCGATCTACTTTTCACGGCATCGCCGTGAGTCGGGGCGACCCGCGACAGCCCAAGTATAACCGTGGCCCCTTCGACATTGCCACCCTGGCGATCTTCCCCGAATACATCGAATTCGATGGCGAGGACGTGCTACGGCTGGTGGTCGAGGGTGCCGCTGGGAGGACGGTCACACAGCGACCCGCGAGGGCTGCACCGTGACCGACTCCCGGCCCGTGTCTCCCACGGTTGGCGAACCAACAGTTCGCCCCCCGGGACACACCAACCATGGACATCATTTCCAACGCCGGCGGCGCCGGCTCCTTTTCGTTTGACGATTCCCCTTCTCGTGCCCTGCCCTCGACGGGCCGCGGCCGGGTTCGCAGCGCCGACTTCGGACTACCGGAACGGACCGGGCTTCTCGATCTGGCCCGAACATATTTAGAGACCCAGGCCCGACTCTGGCCGGAACTGGCTGGCACCGTCGCCGTGCCGGCGGCCGATGTCGCCACGATCGCGACGCTCGCCGATGACTTCGAGCGGCGATTCCGAGCCCAGGCTGCGGATATCTTCCAGCCGGGAAGTATTCCTCGCGTCTGGACAGACATCGGCCTCGCGTACCTCCGGTTCAGCGACGAGAACTCGAACCCACGGTCGCTCGATCAGCAGTTGCTCAACGTGCTCACCCGTGCCCAGCGGGATGGCGTCTTCGTGCCCTGGCAGTACGTCCTCGCTGATGCTGCGGTGAGCGGCACGCTCGCCTGCCGCCGCGGCTACACGCTCGCCAAGGCTCTCGTGGAGCGACGCACCGAGTCGGGTGTGACGTGGTTCCTGATCGACGACCTCTCCCGCATGAGCCGCAACACGATCGAGTCGTTACGGCTCGGCGAACTGGCCACGGCGACGGGTGTTCGCGTCATCGGTGCCAGCGACGGTTTCGACAGCTCAAATCCGCATTCGTCGCTCCTCCTGCCGGTTCTCGGCTCGATGAACGAGGCATTCGTCACCCAGCTCAAGGCGAAGGTGAAGCGCGGTATGGACGATGCGTTCCACCGCGGCGACAACATCCAGCCGCCGGGCGTCGGCTATCGCATGGTTGCCGTCACAAACCCGGATGGCAGCCCCGTGATTACCCATAAGGGCACGATCGAGAAGCGGGCCGAGGTCGACCCCGAGGCGGCCGCATGGATCGTGCGCGGTGCGGAACTCATCGCCAGCGACGGCAAAAGCCCAATCGATATCGCCCGGCTCTTCAACGAGCACCTGGTCGGCGGCCGGCAGACATGGTCGGACAACATGATCCGCAAACTCTATTCCCGCGAACGGCTGGTTGGTCGGGAGGTGTTTCGGACGACACGGCAAGAGATGAACCGGCAGAACGGGAAGGTGCGGTACGTGAAACTGCCACAGGATCAGTGGCTCGTTCGCGAATCGCCGCACCTCCGAATTCTTTCTGACGAGTTGTCCCAAGCCGTTCGCGACAAGCTGCATCTCGCAGCCCAATCGTTTGGCAGGTCGGCCAAGGATCGGAAGAATAAGGTCTACCGTGCCGACCTCTATCCCAAGGTGCTCATCCGTCCGATCTGCGGCGAGTGTGGACAGCCGATGATCCTCGGCCGCTCGGTGGGCAAGTATCAGAGCTTCTGCTGCCACAACGCCCTGCACGGCATCAAGGGCTGCACGAACCGCGGCTACAAGTCGGCCCGGATCATCGACGATGCGGTGCTCGGCGCCGTCATGGCGACGCTCTTCACAGACGGCTTCATCGCCGACCTGACGGCCGACGTCAACAAGCGGCTGGCGTGGATCGCCCGGCAGCCCATTCCATCGACGAAAAAGCTCGAGCAGGAGATCGCGAACCAGGACCGGCAGCTCAAGCGGCTGACAGACAGGCTCGCGAAACTCGACGATACGCACCTCGACGCGGTGCTCGCTAAGGCGGAGGAGATGGGTCGCCAACTTGCCGCCAAGCGGGAGCGACTCAAGGAACTCCAGCGGGCCAGCCGGCGGCCGAACGTAAAGAGCATTAAGGAAAAGGATATCGTCGCCGCGCTCGGGCAACTTCGCGACCTTCTGCAGAGCGACGTCGGCGTGGCGGCTCAGGTGCTCAAGGCGCTCGTAGGGGATGTCGTGCTCGAGAAGCGTCAGGTCGAGGGGCAGGCGAAACCGCAGATGGTCGCCCGCTTCACCATCGACGCCGTGCCGGCTTTGGCGGTGCTGGACCGCGGCAGACTAGGCGAGACCAACGGAACCTCATGGCCGGCAGCCTGCAGCGAGCAGCCGGACGGACTTGCGGGCAAGGCGACGCCGAAGGAAGTGGTCGTGCCCCTGAACCGCAAATGCCATCGGGCAGGCGGCGACCCGCCGGTCACACCGCCAACCGACTCACAGCCGCCGCAGGCGTGACGATGGAAATCCCCTGGAACTCGCCGATCCCGAGAAGATGGGCATCGCCTGAAACGATCGCGTCTGCGCCGCAGGCTACGGCCGTCGCAAGCACGATGTCGTCATCGGGATCGGCGAGGATTACCGGGCCGATAACAGCAGGGACGACAAGCTGCACGAGGGCGGCATATCCCTCGAACAGGTCCGCCGCGTCCACCCCCTGCTCAGCCAGTTGGGCGGCGAACTTTTTTCGAAACAGAACGTCGTGCAACTCGTCCAAGAGAGGCACGCTCGAAATGATCTGCGCCGTGCCGGCTGCAGCCGCGTCGATCAGTCGCCCTGGCACCCCGCCCCAAATGAGGCCTGATACGACGGTGTTCGTGTCAAGCACCAGCCGCACGGCGCCGCTCCGCACGATACGCCTGGATCTCGGCCTCGATCTCTTCGGCCGTCATGGGAGGCGTTCCGGCTGCAGACAGCTTCTGCCGCGTCGCTTGCATCTTCGCGATGCGGGCTGCCGCGAGCCGTTCGCGCAGGATCGCCTCGATCGAGCCGGTCTCGAGCAAGCCTTCGGCCGCAGCCTCCTTGGCGAGGGCGTCGGAAATCGTGATTTGGACGGTCGTCATGGGCGGCTATTCCGGTGGATATTCCGCAGATACCCTCAGATTATACGCAAAAAATTCGGCGGATTGCCTACAGCGCGCTCACGGCCAATCCCTGCAGCCGATGATCCAACCGTCACCATGTGGGAGTTCCTACATGGTGACCGTTGGACAATACCCAGCGAGCGAGGATTTCGGGGGCTCGAGGTCGCCGTACCGCTGCGAAAGCCCCCGAAATACGAGGTAATGCTGCCGCAGATCGTGGAGATGGCCGAGGCTGGGTCGGGGGTCGATCTGATCTCGCGCGCGCTCGGCATCGGGGCGGAGGTCGTTCGCGACGCTCTCCACCTCCACCGCACCGGGAAGCGGCCGCCGGGCCGCGTCGATGGCCGCCGCCGCCCACCCCGTCAGCCCGGCAAGCCGTTCGTGCCCAAGTACCAGCAGATCGCGGCAGAGGTCGACCGCCGTCGGAAAGCAGGAGAAGGATTCGACCGGCTGGCCCGAGAGATGAAAGTCAGCCGCCCCACGATCGTTCGGGCCTATGACTTCGCCAACCGAGACGAAGCCGCCGCCGCGGCCCGCGAAGGCCGGAATCCATCGCGGCCACCCTACAAATGGAGCGAGGAGTCCCGCGCAGCACAGAGAAAGCCCCGAGGCTGAATCGGGGCCGGCAAACACCGCTAGACGGTAGCTACTGGCTTCCCCAAATGATCGCACCGCCCTGCCCGCCTCTGGCCGTGGCTGTTTTGCACGAACATCAATGCAATACCTAGCGACACATCTGCATTTGTGATGTGACGCTGGAGCGATTGTTATGCCGGGCCTGGATCGGCAGACGGCGTCGTGAACGCGCGGCGGTACGACCACCCGTTGCGTAGGCGATTCTTTGCGGTCGCATACTTGATCCTGCTGGCCTTAGCCGCGGCTCGGATGCTGTCATACCGAAAGGTTTTTTTGTCGTGGCGAAACACAATGCTCGTCTTGTTCTGTCGGTTGCTGTCAGGCGGCGTGGTAAGGGCTCGTCTCACATTCCACCCCAGAACATCCAGTCGATAACTGACGCAGGTCACCGAAAGCCGATGATCCTTGGCGGCACTGATGCGACTGGCGTAGCAATACACCTTGCCGCGATAACGGAACCGTATTGGCTTC
>Ga0136644_10000824_pt1 | contig 24907 bp, 15 predicted proteins | sample C_130820_EF_Meta_FD_94780 | JGI IMG/M metagenome (GOLD analysis project Ga0136644, IMG submission 94780) | Freshwater microbial communities from Lake Croche, Canada to study carbon cycling - C_130820_EF_MetaG (v2) (version 2) | ecosystem: Environmental > Aquatic > Freshwater > Lake | place...
AAATAATACCAAAGTAAATGGTTCAGTACCGAACACTAATCCAAAATATAATAATGCGACAGTTGTTAAAAATGACGCAGGTCAACCTGCAGTTTCAACATCACGTTCTCAAAATGCACCAAATGCAGATAACCCAACTGTAGCTTCTGCACCTCCTGGCATGAAATTACCAGATGCTTTAAAAAAGGTTGATCCAAAAGCTATAGCTTCTTCGATGAAAAATATGATGAGTTTGCTTAACCTTGTTAAAAGCGTTATGAACAGTGCAAGTAGTCATTCACAAACTAAATCTGTTACTAAAGGTTTTTCAGGAGCTCTTTCTATTCTTGCTCATAATCATGGGTTTAGTAAAGTTATAACAGCTTTTAATATTGCTCTTAATAACAACGGAATTAATTACATTGAAACAGCATATCAACCTATTGTTAAAGAAGGTTTGGCTAATTTAATTCAGCAGGTTATGATATTTGGTGAAGATAATATACCAGCTCCAAAACTGCCTCCTATCGTTTATGGTACAGTTTTACCAGCATTGAATTTAATAGTGTCTTTTTATAAAGTACCAAATCTTTACGTACAACAGTATTATTCATCTAAAACTGATCCATATCCAGGATATATTCAATGGTTAGGACCAAATGGAGACTATGTATATTCTCTTAGACTACCAACACAATACCCATATGAATCTGCAGATGAAGATATATTAAGAACTTCTGAAATAGAGATTGCACTTGGATTTGAACCTTACATTATAAATTCAGGAACTATTCCGCTATTTCTTACACCTGCAGTGATAAATAATGTATTAGATATCGCCAGCGCCAATATACAAAAAAATGGCATGGAGAAAAATATGGGTAATGGTTCATCTGTTAATTTGATGAGTTTATTACCGCAATTGATGGGTGTTGCTGGAACTGCTTTAAATTTATCTCAAACATCTCATTTACCTACATCATTTTTAAATCAAAGTACTGTTTCTACATCATTACAAAAATTTGCAACAAATGTTTCTATGGCTAAATTAATGCAATCTAAATCTGCAGGAGCTTTTAATATTCCATCAGCATTTAGTAGTCTTACAAATATTGCATCACTGGCAGGAGCTTTAGGTTCATTGGGGATTTCTATACCAAGTTTAGCTGCTGCAGCTGGTCTTACAAGTATTAGTAGTTTAGGTGCTGTTGCAGATATTACTAAATTATTAGCTTCTTCTTCGAATGCACTGAATCAATTGAATTCGCTTGGTAAATCTCCTTCTGGATTAGCATATGATGCGTATACAGCTGCAGGTGCTACCTCGGCTTCAGTGGCTCTTGGATTACAACACTCTAATGTTTCTACAGCTGGTATTTTAGCTACCGAATTATTATTAAGTAAGGTATTGTGAAATGGGATTATTAGATAATTTTAATAAATTTTTAGAGAAAGCTCCATATGATGATGGAAGAGCTTCTCCTGATTATCCATGGATTCATGGAAGCGGTGGTTTACTTGGTGATAGAACCATAGTTCATGCTAACCCAGATAAACCAGATGAAGCATATCTAGAAAAAATACATCATGATGGAACCTTTGAACATAAAGAAGCCAATGGTCTATTAAGTAAAATTGCTAAAGAAGTAAGAGAATATATCTCTGGTGGTCATAGTCATAATTCCGATGGCAATAAAGCAGATCACACACAGGGTAATAAAAATACAGATGCTAAAGGTGATATGGGAACTGCTTCTGGTGGCGACCATTTCAAAGGGCATGGCGGTAAAGAGATAGGTGGATCTTCGGAAGGCGGTCATCACCACACAGATGGAGATGATTTTCGAACTTCAAAAGGTAACGTCGTTCATGCTCATGAAGGTGATTTACATACTAATCACGAAGGCGATCATGTTTCAACTGTAATTGGTACAAAATACCATACTACTGTTGGAGATCATGGTATTAATGTTCAAGAAGGTAGCTATGATACTAAAGTTAATAATGGTAAATTAAGATATGATGTTAAAGGTAATATGTCTTTATTAAGTCATGATCAAATTAATTTATATGTTGGCGAAGGAACTGGCGTTATAAATTTAAGTGCATCGAATAAAATAACATTAACTGTTGGAAGTAGTAAAATTGAAATGACTCCTAGCGGTATAACTATAACTGCATCTGCGGTAAATTTTGTAAAGGTATAAAATGGCTATAGCTCATAGAAATGGCGATTTGCGAGCCTGTGGTGCTACTACTGTTGTTGGTGGGCAAAACTTTGTTTTCGTAGATGGACAACTTTGGTCTGTAAATGGTGACCCAAATAGTCATGGTGCTGGTCAATTGATTAATTCACAATCTTATGTTACTATAAATGGAATACCTGTTATACTTGTTGGAGATCAGGCAGCTCCCGATAATTTATCACCAGATGTTTTGGATGGTGGTGTTACTCCTCATGATGATCCATATGCTAGTAGCGGCGATAGTTTAATAAACGTAGTAGGATAAAATGGCAACATCAAGAGCAGACGTAATATTAAATCCTAGAGGTAAAAGAGAAGATTTCTCTGACTTTCTAGATAGCTTTGCTATGACTCCAGTTGGTAATCAGCTTGGTAAAGTAACAGATGTTCAATCTGTTAATCAATCATTGAAAAATCTTATCCTAACAAGTGTTGGTGAAAGACTATTCCAACCGCTCATTGGATGCAGTATATATAATTCTCTTTTTGAATTAAATGATAATATGCAAGCTTCTAATATGAAATTTTTAATTGAAACAACAATTAAAAATAACGAGCCAAGAGCTTCTGTTATTGGAGTTAGTGTGTTACCTGAGGCTGACGAAAATACTTTTGGGATTAATATTATTTACAACATCATAAATAGTACTGATCCTATAACGCTTAATTTTACACTTAAAAGAGTTCGATAAATGGCCAACAGCGCACTACAGTTATCTTCCCTTGATTTTGATACTCTTAAACAAAATCTTAAGACGTATCTTTCTACACAGTCAGTTTTCAAAGATTATAATTTCGATGGTTCTAACATCAACGTTCTTCTTGATGTTATGTCATATAATTCATATTTAAACTCTTTCTATTTAAATATGGTTGCATCGGAAATGTTTCTTGACTCGGCTCAAAAATTAGATTCCGTAGTTTCGCATGCAAAAGAACTTAACTACACTCCTCGCTCAGCAAAATCAGCAGAGGCTAATCTTTATTTCCAAGTTGACACATCGACACCTTCGCCCTTCACAATTAAAAAAGGTTCTATGTTTGGTGGAACTAATGCAAATGGTACATATACATTTGTGACAGATAAAGATTATTCTTTTACTTCTGCAAATAATACATTTACGATTCCTAATTTAGCAATTTATCAAGGTAAGTATATAACTGATACTTTCATATATAACGTATCAAACGAGGCTCAAAGATTTATCTTATCGAATAAAAATATCGATACTGATAGTATTACTGTTGTAGTTACAGAAAATAATGTTAATACTAATTTCTCTGTAGCCACTACTTTGTTTAATCTTACTGCTACTTCAAATGTATATTTCCTTCAAGCTGCACAAAACAATCAATACGAGATAGTTTTCGGAGACGGCAATTTCGGTAGAATTCCAAATAACTTAGCTATATTAAATATCAATTATAGAGTTACCAATGGATCTGATGCCGATGGTATTACTTCATTTATCTGTAATCAAGATTTAGGTCTCATGAATGGCGGTACTGCCTCTGTTCAAACTCCAATAACTGTTATTGCAAATTCTTCAGGTGGAGCTAATGCTGAATCAATCGATTCTATTAAATTTGCAGCCCCAAGATATTTTGCTACACAACAAAGAGCTGTTGCATCTGATGACTATTCATCGCTTATTCTTGGTAATTTCGGTGGCTCTATTTCTGACGTAAGTGTATATGGAGGAGAAACTTTAGAACCGAAGCAATATGGTAAAGTTGTTGTTGCTCTTAAACCAATTGGTGGTACTGTATCCCCTGATTATATAAAAACTGAAATTATTTCTTTTATGAAACCATATATTGCTTTACCAAATAAAGTAATTGTAACGGATCCTGAATATCTATATTGTAAGATAAACACAACAGTTCAATATGATAAAACAATCACAACAAAATCTTCAATTGGTTTGCAAGCTGATATTCTCGCAGGAATTGTTCAGTATAGTGCAGATCATATAGAAAAATTTGGTAATGATCTTAGATATTCTAAACTTGTTGCTCATATTGATGATACTGATACAAGTATTACCAGTAACGACACTTCAATTAATATTATTAAAAGATTAACACCTGCATTAAATTATTCTTCTACATTTAGTTTCAGCTTTAATAATGCAGCTGAAATAGAACAACTATCTCCTGGTTACACTAAAAAAAATCCTTTATCGGATGAACCTGTTGTCACTTCAACTGCATTCACATATGTTGACACTACTGGAACTTCATATCCTCTATCATATATAAGAGATGACAATTTCGGCAATCTTCTAGTTTATAGTACAATTAATGGTGTTTTCAGTGTTTTAAATTCTACAATAGGTACTATTGATTATACTACTGGAGATGTTAAAATCAACAATCTATTGACATCATACTATGGTAATTATATTGAACTTTATATGGTTCCAGCCAATAAAGACATTATCGTTAACAATAATAAAATCTTATTAATCGACCCTAATGATGTTACAATTACAATGGTTGAAAAGATAGTATAATGAAATTTTCAATAGAAAAGAAAATCTCTAATTTCATTGAGAATCAATTTCCTAGATTTTATCAGGAAGAAGGTGAAAACTTCATCCTGTTTACAAAAGCATATTATGAATGGATGGAAACTACTGGCAATCCAATCGCAGAAGCCAGAAAACTTTTAGATTACCGTGACATCGATAATACATTAGATGCATTTCTACAGCATTTCCAAACAAAATATCTTTATGGTATCCCATTTGATGTTATCATTAATAAAAGATTTCTATTAAAACATATCTTAGACGTTTATCGTTCTAAAGGTTCTATTCAGTGTTATAAACTTTTATTCAAACTCATATACAATGAGGATGTTACAGTTTATCTTCCATCTGATGATATGTTAAGAATTTCTGATGGTACATGGATCCAGCCAAAATATCTAGAGATTAACGATACTGGTAATCTTAATATTTTTGTCGGTAAGAAAATTGTTGGTGTTACATCAGGTACATCAGCAATCGTTGAAAATGTGGTAAAAAATCCTATCAATCAAGGTATCGTTTGTAACTTTGCGATTTCTAATGTTTTACCAAATGGTGGCACTTTCACTAAAGGTGAAAAAATAACAATAGAAGGTAAAACTGATTCTATTAGTATTTCTACCGCTCCTGTCATTTTAGGTTCTTTGGATCATTTAAATATCGTTAATGGTGGACAAAATTTCCAAGTAGGTGATATTCTTAAAATAGCTCATTATGAACCTTCAAATAACCAAGTTATTTCTTCTGGTGTAGATGGACGTGTAAGAGTAACGAAACTTGCAACAGCCTATGGTGCAGTGAATTTTACTATCAATTATGGTGGATTTGGATATCTTCCAAATTCTCATGTTTTCGTATATAATGCAGATGGAGACACTAGCGGTACTGGTGCTTCTTTTACCACAGGAAACTTCTCTTATGTTAGAAGTATAAAATATAACACTGATTTAATTTGCGATTATTCTAGCAATGCTATCAATTCTGTATATAATTTCCCAGGAAATCTAACTGCTAATTTATCTACTCCTATATCTTCTGCATTAAGATATACTAATACATTATTTGGATCTATTGCTACTCTAAACAACATTGTTTCAGGTAATAATTATATTAAAGAACCTTATGTTTTTGTTAGATCAACTCAATTATCTAATACATTACCTGGAACAGTAAGTACTTCAACATCTTCTAATACCGTTACTGGTACTGGAACAAACTTTACATACTATTTTTCCGCTGGTGATGTTATTGCATTTCAAGCAAATAGCATAGCTGTAGATTATCAAGTTATTAGAAATGTTGATAGTGATACTAGTATTACACTTTATGGACCTCCAAAATACTCCAATACAGTTGCAACGTTCAGAGCTGCTCCAGTTACTTTAACTTCTAACTTTGCAAACTATGATCCTACAGTTATTCAAAATGATAACACTATTGCAGGTAAAAACGAAATTGTAGTAGGTACACCTTCTTTTGGTAATAATATCGTAGCTGAAGTTACTGCAATTGGATCAGGTAAAGGTTATCTAGATTATGAATTAGTAAAAGCATATAGATTAAATGCATTGAGCACACCAGCAATTGCTAGTGGTGGAACTGCATATAGTAATAATGACGCTTTAGTTTTCACAGGTGGAATTTACACTACTCCAGCAGCTGGATATGTTACTACAGATAATGCTGGTGTTATTACAGCTGTTGTTTTAACACAAACTGGTTCTGGATTCACATCATTACCAGCCATATCAGTAAAAAGCACTACTGGCTCTAATGCTGTTTTAACTTCTTCGATCGTAGAATATGATACAACAAACTCTATCCAAGGTCGTGTCGTTAAAAAAGCTATTGGTAGAGACGTTGGGTACTGGTCGACAACACAAGGTTTCTTGAACTCAGATAAATACATTCAAGATAGTTATTTTTATCAAGATTACTCTTATCAAATTAGAACTAATATTACTCTTGATAAATATAAAAATATATTATATAATACATTTCATGTTGCCGGTTCTGAACTTTTTGGTGATTTTTATCAAACCATTAATGAATCTTTATTGGCTAGTGTATTATATGAATCAAATAAACCAATTATACAAGTTACGTCAGATAGTTCGATAATTACAGCAGATTCTACTATTACAGTTGATGCGCTTATTGATAATGAAATAACTGTAGATATAACAACAATACTCTCTGATAGTACAAGTGTTACTTCGGATAGTTCGTTTTTTTAACAAGGATATAGCAAAAAATGGCTCAGCAAATAGTTAATACAGGTATTGTAGCTAATGACGGAGTAGGTGATCCGCTACGCACTTCTATGCAAAAAGTTAATAATAACTTTTCTGAATTTTATTCCGTATTTGTTCCTGGATCTTCAAATAACGTAACAGCTTCAAATAACTTAACTGTTACCGCTAACGTTATTTCGAATAACATTTTTGCTAATACTAAACTTAAAGTTGGTTCTGCAGCAGGATATGATTTTGGTTCCCTTGCTATTATAGAAATTGACGCCTCTCAAAATACCTATGTTCAATCAGTTATTCAAAATGCTAATTCTGGAACTAACGCTTCTGGTGATCTTGTAATCACTGCTGATACTGGTAATGATTCCGTCAACTATGTCGACTTTGGTATTAATAGCTCTACGTATTCTAATACGACATATACTATTGCTGGAGCATTAGATGCCTATCTTTATACTTCAAATACTAATTTAACTATCGGTACAGCTTCTGCAAAAGAAGTTATATTCCATGCTGGTGGTACATTAGCTGCAAATAAAGTTTTAACAATCAATGCAACAGCAGTAACAGTTGTAAATAGTATAAGCTTAGTTGCTAATGGCGCTAGTGGCGCTGCAGGTCAAGTTCTTACTTCAAATGGAAGTGCTTTATATTGGGGTAATCCATCTGTTAACGTAACCGCACAGTATTCATGGACAAATACTCAATCATTCAGTAATACTATTACATTCGGTAATAGCACTAGTAATTCAACCCTTACTGCAGCTATTACTTTAAGACAATCTAATTCGACTGTTAATGCTTCGATGAATTCTAATACAGTTCAAATTGCCAACTCAACTGGTAACACCCAAATTACTGCTACATCATTACTAACGCAAACTAGCGCCACTGTTAACAGTAATATATCTGCAACTCAGATAAGTGTTGCTAACTCAACTGGTAATATTGCTGTTACTGCTACTTCTGTAACTTTATCAAATTCAACTGCAGCTTTTCTTGTCGCTAATGCTACTGGCGTTTATGCAACTGTTAATGCTGTATTTAATAGCACAAACCTATTATATACTGGTAATACGACAACACAACCAACTGTTACCTTAGCTAATACTGGATCATTTACAATTGGTAATAGTAGTACTACACAAACTACTTCTACTATCGCAGTTGCCAATTCCGTGGGTAATATTGCTATTACACCTACTTCTGTAGCATTATCAAATACAACTCAGCCAATATTTGTCGCTAACTCGACAGCTGTAACTGCTTTCAATAAAATTCAAATTGGTAATAATGCCATAAATCCATATTCATATGGTACTGCAGCAGCTGTTGAAGTTGATTTATCATCTAATGGATTCGTTCAGGTTGTAATACAAAACTCAAATACACAATTAAATGCTTCTTCTGACCTTGTTGCAGCAGCTGATAGTGGTAACGATGTAAGCAACTACGTCGATCTTGGTATCAATAGTTCTACATATTCTAATGCATCTTATAATATCGGTGGAGCATTAGACGCTTATCTTTACGCTTCTAACGGTGCATTAACTATTGGTACTGCTTCTGTTAAAGACGTTGTTATCCATGCTGGTGGTACAACAACTACTAACAGAATTCTTACTGTTAATACAAGTGCTGTTACTGTAAATACTTCAGCCAACCTTACTGTCTTATCAAATACATTTAACCTTGGTACTTCAAACGTTGCTGGCCATACAACTTATGGTGCAGGTGGATATACATATCTACCAAACGGTTTGAAAATGATATTTGGAGCGATTACGACTGCTAACTCTACAGCTAACATTATATCGTTTTCTGCGCAAAGTGGCGTTTCATTTACTTCAAACTGTTACTCGCTAACTTTAACTTCAAACGCTGTAGCTTCTGTTGCAGCTGCATATACAGTTAATGCTACTAGCTTTACATTAATAACAAATAGTGCTACTGCATCGACTGTATCGTTTATGGCGATTGGTATTTAAGGAATAAAATGGGTAAAATTTTACCAGCCTTTAAGAATGCAATTATCGACGATATTGCAGATGGTATTTTAGCGAATACTACTCACTATTATGCATTCGCTGCATTTTCTGCTAATACACCATCTGCTACAGTAGATGATTCTTTCATCAATGATTGGCAAATGTTATTTGGTAAGAAAATAACATACGGAAATATTTTCCCAGTTATTTCTAATAAAATTTGGACAACTAATACCGTATATGACATCTATGATAATCATGTCGATTTATCAGAATCTGATTTTTATATTTCTTCTCAATTAGGTGGTTATTATCTTATCTATAAATGTCTTGATAATGCAAATGGAGCTCCTTCAACTGCTAATCCTAGTTCTGTAGCTATACCTACACAAACTTCGACATTTCAAACTGCTGATAATTATAAGTGGAAATATATCACTTCAATTAGTTCTGCTGTCTATAATAGATTTGCAACTGACGCTTATATGCCAGTATATCCAAATTCTTCTATTGTTTCAGCCGCTACACAAAATAGTGGTATAGATAATATTTTAATCGCTAATTCTGGTTCTGGATATAACTCTTATCATAGCGGAATTGTACAATCAGTTAATACTTCTATTATTCAAATAGAAGCATCTGCTTCTACTATTGATACTTTTTATAAAGGAAATGCGATTTACCTTTACAGTAATGGTACGCCTTCTTCTTCACAACTTTTAAATGTTTCAAATTCTTATTCAAATTCTACTGGTAGATATATTATACCCGATGCAGCACCAAATACATCAATTATTCAAGCTGGTGTTTCTGGATATATAATTTCTCCAAGAATTAAAATATATTCAGATGCTACTAATCCTCCTGCAGCATATTGCACAATGAATACAACATCTAATAGTATTGCAAATGTTATAATTATCAATAGTGGTTCAAATATAACATGGGCTAATATTGCAGTTATAAGTAATACTAGTTATGGTTCTAGTGCTAATTTACAGGCGATTGTTCCACCTCCAGGTGGTCATGGTTCAGATCCTGCCAGCGAACTATTTGTAAAAGGTATGGGTATATATTTTACTTTTTCAAACAATGAAGTTAATTCTATTCCTACAAATATTTCTTATAGTAAAATAGGCTTGATTAAAAATCCATCTGCAATTGATGCTACTGGAGTTAAAACCGCTGTAACATCAGCTAATGCATTTAGTTCAATATTACAGGCTAATTTATCTCCAACATTAAATACTCTTTCTTTACTATCCGTTGGTGATACTGTTACTGGAAATACTAGTGGTGCAGTAGGAACTGTAGTATTTTGTAATACTAGCACGGTATTTTTAACAGGCGATAAAACTTTTGCAAATAATGAATATATTGTAAGTAGTAATGGTAGTATCTCTACGACACTAGTTATAAATACATTAGGTGATGTTTACACAAAAGATATAAAGCCCATATACGTTCAATCGATTAGCACAGTTTCGAGATCTAACACTCAAAATGAAGCGTTTAAAATGATTATCCAAATTTAATTAGGGAATAACTATGCCAATTAAGACAGATTTAAATACTCCTCCCTACTATGATGATTATAATGCAAATAACGAATATTATCGTATTTTGTTTAGACCTGCAACCGCTGTACAAGCTCGCGAACTAACACAAACACAATCGATTCTTCAAAATCAAATTGAAAATTTCGGTAATTGGGCTTTTAAAAGCGGTGACATCGTTTCAGGTTGCGCCATTCACGACGATCCAGCTGTTGATTTCGTACGTCTTCAAGATTTTCAAACAAATACTGCATCTTTTAGTATAGTTTCATTTGCCAATTTGCAAGTTGTTAGCGCAACTTCTAACTTGACTGCAACTGTTCTTTATGCAAATTCAGGTCTAGTTTCTCAGTATCCAAATACAAATGTTATCTATGTTAACTATGTTAATACAGGTAATAATGGTGCTAAAGTATTTTCTAATAATGAATCTTTAATTTTCTATACTAATCCAAGAACTGGAAATAATACAGCCGATACTGTTGCTATAGTAAATACATATGCAAATTCTACTTCTGGACAAACAGCTGTTGGTTTAGCGCATGGTGTCCATGTTGATGCTGGCGTTGTTTATCTTAATGGTGTATTCGTCAATGTATTAAATCCAACATATGGTATTGTTAATAATTTCGGAACATATGCAGGTAATAATGTTGTTGGGTTCACATTAACTGAATCTATCGTAACAGAAAATCAAGATACATCATTACTTGATAATGCTCTCGGTTATTCAAATGAAAATGCTCCAGGAGCACATCGTTTAAAATTATTACCAACTCTTGTTTCTCTTGACCCAACTACTTCTTCAAACACAAACGGATTTAATCCGATAGTTTCATATAACTATGGATCCCTTATTACCCAAACAATCGCTTCGAAAAATGTATATTCTATTATCGGCGATGTTATGGCTAAGAGAACATATGAAGAATCGGGTAATTATGTTGTAAATCCATTTGTTGTTGATAGTGTTACTTCTGGTCCAATTTCTTTATCTTCAAATCAAGTTTTTGGCAGAATTAATCCAGGCGTTGGGTATGCACAAGGTTATCGTGTAGAATTACAAAAAGCAGCATATATTAATATGCGTCGTGGTGTTGATACAGATAATAATAGCCAACAACAAATTACTTTTAATTATGGTGGATATTTTCTATTAAATGAAGTAGCTGGTGATTTTGATTTTACAAAAGCTGCAAGTGTTACACTATATGACACTGCACAACAAGCAGTAACCAATAGAACTTGGAATTCTTTAACTCCTACTGGAACAGCTATCGGTACAGCTTCTTTAAAATGTTTTACATATAATAATGGTTCAATTGGTTCTAACACTGCACAATACAATCTTCATGTATTCAATGTTTTTATGAATTCAGGTTATAATGTAAGTCAAATTAAATCTGTATATTATAATGGCACAGTTAAAGGTGTAGGCGATTTAGTAAAAACAGGTATCCAATCTTCTTCTGTTAAAGATCAACTTTATACTTTTGGTACTCCAGGTCTTTTAAATTTAAGAGATACAAGCAATAATATTAATACAGAATACGTTTATAGAAATAGAACATCTGCTACGATGAATACTAGTGGCGACTTAACTGTTACCATTACTTCATCTGCTCCAGGTGGTACTGATATTTTACCATATGGTATTGGACAACTTGCAGACTCTGATGCTGTATCATTTAATCTTATTGCTACTGCAAACGTTGATTCTGCTGCTCTTACGGGTACTGTAAACGTTTCTAGTACAAGCACTACAGTTCTTGGTAACGCGACTTCATTTTTAACTGCTTTTAATCCATTTGATACTATTAAAGTTGGTTCTGATAAAAGAACAATTGTTTCTATAACTAACGCAACATCTCTTACAGTTGATTCTGCATTTACATCTACTTTAACTACACAAACATATAATAAAACATATGTTTCTGGAAAACTTATTCCAATAAGCACAGCTTCTGTTAATGGTCCTACTTCTTTTGTTAACGTAACAAATTCGACATCATTTACAATTAACACCGCCGAAGTTCCAAGTTCTGGGTTAGCAGTTGATGTTATCTATGATATATTAAGAACAAATACTAGACCAGCTGCAAAAGTAATTAATAAAAATCGTTTTGTTAAATTAAATACTTTAACAACGCCAAATGGTCCATGGTGCTTAGGATATAGTGATGTGCACCAAATTAGAGCAATTTATGGATCAAGTGATGGCACATATTCTATTACCAATAATGATGTAACAGAAAATTTTGTATTAGATACAGGTCAAAAAGATACACATTATGATCTTGCTTATTTGTATCCTACTTCTGGATATAATACTAATGCAACTCCATATCTATTAGTTAAGTTAGATTATTTCTCCGCTAATACTTCAGCTGGTGTTAATTTTTATACTGTTGAATCATATCCAATAAATGATGGGTTACCTGGATTTGTTACCGTTTCATCGAGTAACACTATAGTTCTCGGAACAGATACAACTTTTAATACATCTTTTAATATTGGTGATCTTATTCAAGTAGATAATTTAACATTTAGAACTGTAAGTAGCATTTCAAATTCTACATATATGACTGTGAATAATCCATTTAATAATAATCTTGTAAATGTAAATTATTATAATGCAACATCAATACAAACTAAAGATATGCCTCTTTATGTCGATGATTCAGGTAAAAAAATACCGCTAAGAGATTATGTAGATTTCCGTGTCAATAGCGTTATAACTGCAACTGATACTGGTAAATGCGACACATCAAATACATCGCAGTTAACTGCTGCTATTTCTGCAGCAACTGTTAATCCTTCTTCTACGCTTACTTTTTCAATACCAACTAATGGGTTGAATGTACCTTCATATGGTAAAAATTTCCAATCTGATTATACATATTATCTTGGTAGAAAAGATTTGGTTCTTATCACATCAGATAATGTTATTAAAGTTAAAGAAGGTTTATCTAGTTTAAGCCCGCAGCATCCACTATATCCAGATAATGCAATGGCTGTTGCTGTTATGGATATTCCCCCATATCCATCTTTATCTTCAGACCAACGCGATTCATTATTAACAATAAATCAGCGTTCTAAAAATATAACTCGTGATACATCTCTTGCTATTTCAGTCACTCCTGTAACTAATCGTAGATATACTATGAAAGATATTGGGAAAATTGATTCACGAGTTACTAACTTAGAATATTACACAGCTTTAACTCTATTAGAGAAAAAAGCTACAGATATGACAGTTACAGATCATAATGGTCTTAATAGATTTAAAAATGGTATCTTCGTAGATCCATTTAATGATTTTACTCAAAGCGATGTATCTAATCCTGAATATTCTATAGCTATAGATAAAAATAATGGATATGCTAGGCCAAGAATTGTTCGTGAAGTTGTTAAAATTGAATTCAATAGTTCTACATCTTCAAATGTTCAACAAACAGGTCGTGTAATATCATTACCATATACTGAAGTTGCTCATATTGTTCAACCTTTTGCAACTAAATATAGAAGTTCTGCTCATGTATCACATGCATGGAATGGAACATGTGTATTAATCCCATCATATGATAATCATGTTGATACAAATAATACAGGTTCTATATCTATTACTGTAGATTTAACAACGCCATGGAATGAATTTGCACAAAGCCCATTTGGTTCTATTTGGGGCGATTGGGTAACAACTACATCAGTAACTTCTAAAACGGTCACAACTAATAATGGTGGATTTATACCTGTTGTCGATCTCGGTTATGTTGGTCAATTTACAGGTGGTCAAGCACAAGAAAATGCAAATCAAGCAGCTCTTGCTAAAATACATCAAATGTATGGTAATAATGTAACTATTGGTTCTCTTTCTATACGTCATAGTTAATAATTTAGGAGATAATTTTGGCAACGACTGATACAACTACAACAACAAAAACAACAACTGCAACTCAACTTGGCCAGCAGATTCTTGTTCAATCACAAGCTAATACAGTTACTGTTGGTAATTTTGTAACAGATGTTACTATACAACCATATATTGCTCCAAGAATTATTTCATTTTATGCATATAATATGCGTCCAAATCAAACAGTTCATGTATTTTTTGATAGTATTTTAGTTGATCAATATTGTGCTCCTGCAACAGTTCCTACTTCTATATCTGATACTTCCGACTATAAATCAATTCAAAAAAATGGTAATTGGGGTGATCCAATAGTTACTGATAGTTTTGGTCAAGTTGCTGGTCAATTTAGTGTACCAGCTTCTACATTTAAAACAGGTGATCGTGTATTAGAACTTTGCGACGTTACTAGTATTGCTCAAGGTAATGATGCAATTACAACAGTTTCTTCTGCTCAATTTACTGCTTCTAATTTAAATGTAACTAAAGAAACTGTTACATTAACAACAGTAAATCCAACTGTATCAGTTATTCCAGTTAAAAATCAAATTGTAACAACTAATACAACACAAACTATTGTTATTCATCCTGATATTGGAACTGTTGTTGGTAGTTGGAATGAACCGATTGCACAAGGTCTTACAATTAATACTCCATCAGGTGAAGCTGGCATTTATGCAACATCTCTTGACCTTTATTTCAAACAAAAATCTCAAATTGTGCAAAATGGTGTAACTGTTTATCTTTGTGAAACAAATAATGGTTATCCAGATGGATCAAAAATTCTTCCATTTTCAACAGTTCATTTGCCATATTCTTCTATTAATGTTAGTGCAGATGCATCTGTTCTTACAAATTTCCCATTCGAAGCTCCAGTATTTTTAAATAATGGAACCGAGTATGCATTTGTTGTAAAACCAGATGCTGGTGATCCAGATTATTTTGTATACAGCGCTGTTCTCGGCGATGTTGATATTCAAACTGGACAACAAGTTTTCAATCAGCCTACAATTGGCACTGCCTTTTATGGAGCAACTGATTTACAATGGACTGCTCTTCAAACAGAATATATTAAATTTGAATTACATAGAGCTAAATTTAGTCAACAGGTTGGTGATGCATATTTTGTAAATCAAAAATATGACAATATATCTGTATACAATATTGCGTATGCAAATTCAACTGCTGGCGTTCTTCCTGGAGATTACCTTTTCCAATCTACTAACTCAACAGTTACTACAGTTAATACAAGTATAAAAGGTATTGTTGATTATTATGATGATGTTAAAAATATCATATATGTAGCAAATTCAACTGGTAACTTTACTGCAAATACTTACATGCAAATTCATAGATTTGCAAACACAACTTTAGTTACTTCGCCTGGACCAAATACTTCAACTTTGATTGCATATGCAAATACAGGCGCTTTATATAATCCATTATTTAATGCTTTTGTGCCACAATTTGCATCTGTTGTTCCTGCAGGTACGACATTAACATATGGTGTTTCGGGAACTAGTAATTCGTATGGATCAGATAGTTCTTATTATCCAGTAAATTCTGGAACTGAAACTGAATTTTATGATCAAGAGAGAATTGTTGCAAGTAGAACAAATGAAGTTTCTAGCATGGGTGGTAATAGATCACTTAATATTCATGCTCGATTAACTACTGATTCTGAACTTATTTCTCCTATTATCGACACGGTAAGAAATCAACAATTGGTTTTAGGTAATAAAATTGATCCAATATCTTTTGTTTATGAAGAATTTTATTCCTCAGGTGCTTCTAAGTCAAAGTATATTTCCCAGCCTATAACATTGGCTTCTGGACAAGACGCTCAAGATTTACAAGTTATTGTTACAGCATTTAGACCATACAGCTCAGATATTCAAGTATGGACTAGATTTTTAAATGCAGAAGATTCTGATATAATTTCTGCAAAAACTTGGACACCGATGATTAATAATGGCGCTTCTTTATATTCTAATTCAAATGATCCAACAGATATGAGAGAGTTTACATATACTGTACCACAATATTATGGTTTACTTCCAACAAATGGAACAATAACATCTACTAGTTCATCTACAACTGTTACTGGCAGTGGTACAAAATTTCAATCTGAACTTAAAGTTGGATGGTATGTTAATATGCTTGCCAATTCTACAGTAAATGAAACTTCAAGAAAAATTACTGCAATTGCAAGTAATACATCTTTAACTATAGATACAGCGTTTACTAATTCGTGGACTAGTCAACCTATATTCATCGTAACTCCACCAACAACGCCATATCTATCATCTAATGATTCAATTCAATTGACTGGAACTGTTTCTGTAAATACCACCTCTTCCACTATTACAGGTTCAGGTACTAACTTTAATACGGCGATTAAAGCTGGAAATATTATATATGTAAATGGTGATCAACAATCTGTTGTGTTTGTAACTAATTCTACTTCACTAGTTGTGCAAAAGCCATGGTCTTCAACAGTTTCTGGTGCCAATGCATATTTGATAACACCTGCTGGTTTAACATATCTTAACTCTTCGAATAATATCTATTCGACGTTTAATAGATTCCAAATAAAAATAGTATTACAATCAAATGATACATCAAGAATACCTATTCTTGACAACGTTAGAGGATTAGCACTACAATTATGATGAATAAATATGTAAAGACTGATATTGAAGGACTTGTTAAAGATCTTAGTAGTGGCGCTATTTTAAATGTCGATAATGCTAAATTAGAGGCTTATAGAAAAGCGAAACAGAATGCAGCCAAAGCTGATCTTGCAAATGATAGATTAGACAAAGTTGAAAATGATTTAGATGATATCAAGCAAATGTTGCAACAGCTATTAAAGAGATAAAATAAATGACTTGGAATATTAGTAATATCGCAAATACAGATACCTTTCAAAAATGGCTTGATACAACCAACTATCTTGTTAATGCAGTATCAACAGCTGCTGTAACTGTCGGTAACGCTGCAGTTGGTTCTGCTGGTATTACTGGAACATTTGCTGCTAATACTGTTACAACAAACAATATAACAATCAATGCTAATCTTTCAGTAAATGCTATTTCTGTTGGTAATAGTACTACTAATGCGGTTGCTAATTCTTCTTCGTTAAAAATTTCAAATTCAACTGCCAATGTTATATTAACAATACCTACAACTACTCAAATTTCTAATGGACAGTATTACCACAATGCAAATGGTTCTTGGACTATTGTTGCTGTTCCTTATCAGCCTGTCACTAGCGGTCAAACTAATACATCTGGTACAAGTTTACAATTAATTGACTCTTATGCAATTGCTTCTTATAAAGCAGCTGAATATATTATCAGTGTTGTAGATAACGTCGTAGGTGCTAATAATTATTATATCACTAAAATATTAACAGGTCATAGTGGTGGTGCTAATTCTTTCTCAACAGAATATGGATCTATTACTACAAATAATTCCGTTGGTGTATTCAGCGTTAATTCTGATAGCACTACTATTTCTCTAAACTTTACACCAGTTTCTACAAATACAACTGTTAAATTTATTAGGACAGTAGTCTAATGGCAACTAAAGCTAATCTTGTTATAGATCAAGGTACAACTTTTTCCACCGACTTGTCTCTTAAAGATGAGAACGGCGATGCACTTAACTTGGCTGGATTTACTGCCAATTCTGTAATTAAGAAATGGTATACTTCACAAACTTCTGTTCCATTTAACACCTCTATTAATACAGCTTCTGGAACTATTACTTTAGAATTAGATGCTAATACTTCAGCTGTTTTATATGCTGGTAGATATGTATATGATGTTGATATAACTCAAACTAGTACTGGTGCAGTTTCTAGAGTGGTGGAAGGTATTATTACCGTGACTCCATCTGTAACTGCTGGAATTTATTCAACTAATAATACATGGTTCGCCAATGGCTATACAAATGGTTGATGCAAATGACTACTGTATCTAATGTAATAGTATCTAAAAGAAGAACGGTTACTGTTTCAAGTAATGCGACAGCTGGCGTTATAAATACATCGACGCCAGTTACATTAAAACCTATATCTACTATAGCTTCTGGTGTTACAACATTAGAATCGCTTACTGATGTAGTTTCAACTGGCGAAACTACTGGAGACACTTTAGTTTATGATTCTGCTTCGAAGACATGGATTGCGAAACCTCTTGATTTGACATATGCCACTGGTGGTTTAGACGGTGGAACTTTCTAAATTATAAATAGTATAAATAGAAACAAAGCAACAAGAGCAACAAGAGGGCCAAAGCATGTCAAATAAAATCCAAATTAAACGTTCAGTAACAAATTCTACTGTACCTACCCTTGCAAATGGTGAATTTGGCTTTACAGGTAATGGTAACGTACTTTATATTGGTGCACCAGATGGTTCTGGTAATATCCGTGTTGCTGGTCTTCAAGTTCCAGGTACACTTACTGCAAACCAAGCACTCGTAGCCAACGCTACCAGCGGTATCGATAAGATTATTACTGCTAACTTAACATTGAGCGGTGTCTCTGTTAATACAGTTAATACATCTTCTAACCTTACACATCTAGGTAATGCTTCTAATAATGAATTATCTTCTACATATGCTATTAAACATTATGTAGATTTACAAACAGCTTCTGCTTCTACTCCACAAGGTTCTAATGGTCAATTCCAGTATAATGACTCTGGTGTTCTTGCTGGTACTAATAATTTTACATATGACAATACATCTAATACTATTACTGTTGGTAACAGCACTGTAAACGTACAACTTGGATATGTCTCTGGTGGCGGTCAACAACTTCAACATTGGCATGCTAATGCAAATACATATGGACAAGTTCAGCTTACTAATAGTAATACTGGTCCTTCTTCTTCTGCAGACTTTGTTCTTAATGCCGATAACTATACTGATTCTACTAACTACGTAGATCTTGGTATTAATGGATCTAACTGGTCAAATACACAATGGACTATTAACGGCGCTGATGATGGTTATCTATATGCTGCTAATGGTACTATGGCCATTGGTACTGCTTCTGCTAAGGCTGTTCAGTTCTTTGCTAACGGTACACTTGCTACTAACGAAGTTATGCGTATCGATGCTGGTGCAAACGTTGGTATCGGTAATACTAATCCAAACGCTAAACTTCAAGTAACTGGCACTGCCAATATTTCTGGTAATGTTGTTATTGGTGGTGTTACCAATCTTACAGGTAATCTTATTCTTGGTAGTAGTTCAGTCGCTGTTGGTTTACAAGCTAATGGTAGTTATGGCGCTGCTGGTCAAACTCTATTAAGTAACGGTAGTGCTACATATTGGGCTACTCTTGCAGCTTCTGTTGCAGGTTCAAATACTCAAATCCAATTTAATGATAGTGGTAGCCTTAATGCTGTTGCTGGTTTTACTTTCAATAAAACATCAAATACTTTATCAATTGGTAATACTGTTACTAATTCTACAATTAATTCTACTTCGTTCAGCGGTGCTGCAAATAGTGCCACTTATCTTGGTGGAAATACTGCCTCAGATTTAAGAGGATATTCTGATACAAAAGCTGCAACTGCTTATTCAAATGCTGTTTCCTATGCTGGTAGTATAGCTGCTACTGCTTACTCCAACGCTGTTTCTTATGCTGATGTGGTATCTGGTAGTGCTTATAGCAATGCCATGTCTGATACTCTATCGCGTAATGGAAGCTATACTGGTAATAATAGTTTTGGTGGAACAAATACTATTTTTACATCGAATGTGGCGATGGAAGGTGCATTAGTTGTTAACAATAATGTTACTATTAAAAATAGTAATACACTTACAGTTGGTAATAGCACTGCAAATTCATTACTTACTTCTGGTCGCATTTCCATAAGCAATTCTTCTTCTGGAAATATTAGCCTATTTTCTTCGCTTACTGACGCTGCAGCATATGGTGCAGCCCTTGTAATCGGTAACCCAACATTCGGTGGTGGTCCAGGTGGAGCAACGGTATATGCTCCACAAGGTACTGGTTATTCTACTACTTCTAATCTATTCTTTACAAATACTTCATTATTACAAATTGGTAACAGTGCTAACTTCGTTAATATCACTGGTGCAAATTCGTATTTCAATGGAAATGTTAGCGTTACAGGTAATACAAGCCTAACAGGTGTTATTACTGCTGGTAACAATATGGTCATTTCTGGTCATATTATACCTTCTTCAAACGTAACATATGATCTTGGTAATACAACTAATGCATGGCGTTCGCTTTATATTAAGGGAACAACCATTTATCTTGGTACATTATCAGTACAAGATAGTGGCGGTGGTTTAGCATTAACAACAACAGTTGGCGGAGCTCCTGCTGCTCTAAGCAGTGTATTGAGCGTAACTACTACAAGTAATGTTTCAACAATTGGTAGTACTGGTTACTTTGTCTCGAATGGTAATTTCGGTCTTGGTAATAATGCTCCAGCTGATAAATTATCAGTTAACGGAACAACAACCCTTGGTGGTAACGTTTCTATTACTGGTGCTAATATCGATGCTACTTCTTCAACCCTTCGCATTCGCGATATTACTGCAACAGGTAACTTGATTGTTTCTGGTTCTGTTGTTACTGTTAACACTACAACCTTAACAGTTAAAGATAACGTAATTGAGATTGGTACAGATAATACTACAACTGATGCAGTTGATACTGGATTCTTCTCTCCTGCAGGTGACGGAAATAAGATTTGGTATTCTGGTATTGCTCGTATCGCTGCTGCTTCTTCGAATTCTAACCCAGTATTCCGTGTATTTGCATCTAACACAAATCCAAATACTGCTACTACTATCGATACAAGTGCTAATACTGCTACTGGTACTCTTCAAGCTTACTTACAACCATGGGGTACAGGCGGTGCGTTTGTTGTTAACTCAACAGCCGTTACTGTAACTGCTAACTCAACAGTTGCTGTAAACTTAACTGCTAACTCTCTAGTACTTTCATCTGCTCTTGCTACTACTTCGGGTGGTACTGGATTAAACACTTATACTTCTGGCGACTTGCTAGTTGGTAATACTTCCAATGCCCTAAGTAAGTTAGGTATTGGCTCTGATGGATATGTTCTTCAGGTAAGCTCTGGAAGCGTTACTTGGGGCGTTCTTGATGGGGGAACTTTCTAATCTAAATAATGGAGTATATTATGGATAATGATTTTGTAAATTTATATATTGAAAGAATTGTAAAAGAAGTTGAGGAGTTGACAAAAGCTCGACTCCTCAACGAAGCTAAAGCTAGTTACCTCGAAAGTGCAAATCAAAAATTGCTTGCACATATCGAGGAACTAGAAAAGCAAATTGATAAACAAAGTAAAAAAGTTAAAAAAGAAGTAAATACTTCTAACACTTCTGACGATTTTTAAACCTCGGTATATACCGATTTGAGGATGCCATATGGCTAATACAGTACTAAAAGTTTTACGCACATCAACTGCGGGAAAACAGCCAAATACTACAAATGCTGCTAATTTACAGTATATTGATGCTGGTGAATTAGCACTCAATATGGCTGATAAAATCCTCTATACATCAAATGGTTCTGCCCTTATTGCAATTGGCGCTAACCAAGTAAATCAAAACATAACTGGCAATCTTACATTGGCTACCACATCTGGTATTTCTGCCAATGGATCATATGGTACAGCTGGTCAAGTTCTCACAACTAATGCCACTTCTGTTTATTGGTCAACAGTCAGTAGTGGCTCTAGTAGTTTAACTGTTAGAAGCACTAACGGTGATGGCGGAACTATCAACGTAGCAGTAGGAAGTGTTACTGCAATTAATTTCGATGAATCGACTGGTATTCATGTTAAGGATCAAGGTTCTGGTAATGTGTTCGTTAGCCTAGGGTCTGGATACAAGTACATTACAGTTGCTGGGCAACAAACGATTACTGCCGTTGGCGAAGATACATTAAATGTTGCTAATGCACAAGGTATCTATTTAACAACTACTAATACAGCGCCGAAAACATTAACGATTGGTATTAATGTAGACTCTCAATTTACTTGGTCTAATACACAGACATTTAGTAATACAATCACATTTAATTCTAATACTAATTATGGCGCAATTGCTGCTACTTCTGGAACTGTAGTATCCAATAATAAAATAGTTATCGGTAATAATAGTGTTAATTCTTCGATTAACTCAACAGCGTTTACTGGCACATCTAACAATACTTCATATGTTGGATCAGTAACAGCCGCTAACGTAGTATCAAATGCCCAGTTATCAGGTAATCTTTCTAATTATCAAACTACTGCTGGACTATCAGCTAACGTTGCGACATTAACATCGAATAATACATCGTATGTCGGTTCTGTTACAGCGGCTAACGTAGTTTCTAATGCACAATTATCAGGTAATCTTTCTAACTATCAAACTACTGCTGGATTGAGCGCTAACGTAGCTACATTAACTGCCAACAATACATCTTTTGTTGGAACAGTGTCAGCTGCTAACGTAGTATCAAATACACAATTATCAAGTAACTTAGCAAATTATTTTAATCTTACTGGAAGTTATACGCTTAGTAATACGCAAACATTTAGTAATAATATTACATTCGGTAATAGTACAGTTAATGTAGTTTCAAATTCATCTATACTACAGATGTCTAATGGCACTGCTCAATATAGTGCTATGTTATTACCAAGATCAAGTGTAGGATCTCTATTCACCCTTGGAATAGATACCACCGTAGGACAAGGTCCAGGAGGCTCAACTATCTATTTCCCACAAGGTGATTTTCCTTTAAGTTGGAATATATTTACTGTTAATACTTCGCTTATGCAAATGGGTAATAGTACCAATTATGTAAACTTTAGTACAGGTGCTATTCAATTTACTATACCTTCTGCATCAGGCGGTGGAATCACTGTTAATAATAGCGGTTTCTATGCTGGTAATAATAGTAATGTTGTAGCAAACACAACTGGCTTTTATATAAATGGATCTGAAAAATATCTTACAACAGCTGGTTTGGCTTCTAACGTAGCTACATTAACAGCGAATAACACTAGTTTCGTAGGTTCAGTATCAGCCGCAAACGTAGTTTCGAATGCGCAATTGTCAGGCAATTTATCTAATTATCAAACTACTGCTGGTATGTCTTCTTACCAAACGACTGCTGGTCTTTCAGCTAATGTTGCGACATTAACTGCCAACAATACTTCATATGTTGGATCTGTAACAGCTGTTAACGTAGTTTCTAATGCACAATTATCAGGTAATCTTTCTAATTATCAAACTACTGCTGGTATGTCATCTTATCAAACAACAGCAGGACTTTCTGCTAACGTTGCAACTCTAGCAGCTAATAATGCTTCTTATCTTGGAACTATAGCAGCTGCTAACTATGTTCAAAATACCGACTCGCGCACGCTGTCGGGCAACTTGAACTTTACAGGTGCTAACAATACTTTTGGAACTATGTATACAGTAGGTGCAGTTCCAGGGGCGGTTACTAACAGCGTAAGTGCAAATACTACAACAATATTATTTGGTAATAGTTCTGTATTTGCAACAGCCAACTCAACAATATTTTCTGGAACATCATTAACTGCAAACAACGCTTCTTATCTTGGTGGAACAGCAGCTTCAGGATATCAAACAACTGCTGGTCTATCTGCTAACGTTGCTACGCTTTCATCTAACAACGCTTCTTATCTTGGTGGAACAATAGCATCTGGTTATCAAACTACTGCTGGTCTATCTGCTAACGTTGCAACATTGACTGCTAATGCCGCTGGTTACTTAGGAACAGTTGCAGCTGCTAACTACGTGCAGAACACCGACAGCCGTACTCTATCTGGTAACATAAACTTCACAGGTACCAATACTTACTTCTCTGGTAAGGCAACGCACAACGCTAACTTGGTACTGAATCCAGGCATTAGTGTTATTGATTCTACGGGTTCGCAGGGTACTGCTGGACAAATACTTTCCTCAAATGGCTCTGGTAACGTATATTGGGCGTCTGCAGGTGCAGCATCAGTTAATCAAGCCGCTCAGTACGCTTGGACTAACACACAGACATTCAGTAACACAATTACATTTAGTTCATCTATATTGGCAAATACAATTAATGCTGCATCATATTCAGTTGGAACATTATTCACAGCAAATTCAACACTTGTTAATGCTGCTGCTATTAATATTACTGGTCAGGTTAACGCTGCTACCCTATACGCTACGACTTCTGCAAATGTTGGCACTGCTTTCGTAGCCAATACTATCGGCGCGTATCATACTGGAACTATGAATGCAGCATCTTATACTGTAGGAACTACCTTTACAGCCAATTCTACGCTGGTAAATGCTGCGGCAATAAACATTACTGGTCAAACTAATACGGCTACATTTTATGCTACTACAACAGCAAAC
>Ga0136644_10000825_pt1 | contig 24905 bp, 22 predicted proteins | sample C_130820_EF_Meta_FD_94780 | JGI IMG/M metagenome (GOLD analysis project Ga0136644, IMG submission 94780) | Freshwater microbial communities from Lake Croche, Canada to study carbon cycling - C_130820_EF_MetaG (v2) (version 2) | ecosystem: Environmental > Aquatic > Freshwater > Lake | place...
AAATAAAATTAAAGAAATAATTAATTAAATAAAATATATTTATTTAAAGTAAACAATAAATATGATTTTAAAATTAAATAAAGAATTAATTAAAAACAATATTGATTTTATAAAAGAATTAATTTTATTAAATCCGTTATTAGTAATTTTGTATGGATCATATTCATTAAATAAACAAAATGATAATAGTGATATAGATTTGTTATTAATATATAAAAATAATATATTAAATAAAAATTATAATTTAAATGAAAAAATTATAAAAATTTTTAATAAAAAAGTAGATATAGTAATAATGATTAAAACTAATAAAAATCAATATAATATTGAAAATAATTATATAGATAATAATATTAATTTTGTATTAAATATTTACAGCGACGGATACACAATTTATGGTAATATTAATAAAGATATAATATTAGATAGTATAATATATAAAAAATTTTAATATATTTTAATAATATATTTTAAATATATAAGTAAAAATGAATAAAATAATTATAATTATACTAATAATAATAATATTAATAATAATAAATAGTAATTTTATAGAAAAATTTGATAACGTAGAACATTACAATATACAAAATAGTGATTTATTATTTATAAAGAATAGCGATAGCTTACAAACTGTAACAAATTATTTATTAACATTTGATATAAATGAAGCAATAAATTTTTACATTGATGAAAAAAATAATTTAAAAGACAGTGGTAATAATAATGTAAGATATTATTCAAATAATTTATTAATAAATTATGGTAATATAGTAAAAGTTAAAATAGTAGAAAATACAACTAACAACTATTATTTATATTATTTAGACGATAATAATAAAATAAATTATATAAGAAATACACATGATAAAAGTAATCCATATAGTATATTTATAAAATCAGATGAAGATATAAATATAGACGAGGATTGTATTTTTAATTTTATAAAAATAAAGACAGAAATTGAATAATTATAAAATATTAAATAATAATTATTTAAGAAAGTATTATTTATAATAATTATTTAATTATTATAATATATGATAGATGAATTAGCATATGTAGTGGTTGGTTCGGTAGATTCTGGCAAGAGTACATTAATAGGTACAATAAAATCTAATAAACTAGATGATGGAAATGGGTCTAATAGAATATTAGTATCAAATCATAATCATGAGATTAAATCAGGAAAAACATCAAGTATAGCGATACATTGTATGAAAAAATATCAAAAAAATAAATCTGTTATATTAATAGATTTATGTGGACATGAAAAATATTTAAAAACTACAATGTATGGAATAATGAGTTATTATCCAGATTATGCAATAGTAATAATTGGTGCAAATAGAGGTATTTTAAAAATGACTAGAGAACATATTAAAATACTTCATCATTTAAAAATACCTATGATATTAGTCCTTACTAAAACAGATATTATTGATAATGTTTATGCTGGTTCTAATGAAAATGGACTACATAAAATAACTAATGATATAATAAAAATATTCTCTAAAGGTAATTATAATGTTATTGAGATGAATACAGATAATAATATAACAGATGATGAATTATTTAAAATAATACCAAATACAAAAGAGATACCATTATTCAAGTTATCATGCAAAACAGGTTATGGATTAGATATTTTTAAGAGATATATTTCAAATTTACCAAAACATCAAAATATAATGTTAAAATTAGAGAATAATTTTTTAAATGAAAAATTAATTATAAAAAATAATAGAGATAAAGATAATAATATTTTTTATATAGAAACAATATATTGTCCACCTGGAATAGGTTGGGTAGTAGCTGGAATATTACGATGTTCTAATAAAGATGGATATATTAATAGTGGTTCCCAATTATACATGGGTCCTTACAATGATAATATTCAAGTGAAAGTATGGTCAATATATAATTACTATGATGAAAAGATAGATAAATTATATAATGGCGAAAGAGGTTGTTTTGCCATTAGATCTGAAAAAAAATTAACAAGAAATAATTTTAAAAAAGGTACAATTTTAACAAATAATTTAGATATTATAAAAATGGCATCATATAAATATAAAGCTAAAATAAAATTATTATCACATCCAACTAATGTAAAAGATAATTTTAGTCCAGTTATTCATTGTAATACTGTAAGACAAACTGCATCAATTAAAATTTTAACTATAGAATTAAATAAAAATAATTTAAATATTTCTAAAAATAATGATAAATGTATATTTCCCGGTGAACAAGCTATAATTGAATTAGAATTTAAATATAAACCCGAATTTATAGAACCAAATGAATTATTTTTTTTAAGAGAGGGATTAACATTAGGTGTTGGTACTATATTAAATGCTGTTTATTCCTAATTATTAGTTAATAAATTCATTTAATAAATTCATTTAATTTTTTATATGTTTTAATTCTCATATTACAACAATATTTTAGTTTAAAAGATTTTAATAATTTAGTTTGTAATTCTAATTTAACTGCTTCACTTAAATTAGGATCTGAATTTATTTCTTCCATAGTTGTTTCATATTTAATTTGACGATTACCAATAAGGCATCCACAAGAAGGACATCTAATATAGAACATATTATACTTATTATTATATATATATTCTTATATTAAATAAGATTTTCAAAATTTATAATATATAATAATTATAATTATAAATAGAATAAAAATGAGTAAATCAAGCAAAATAGGACAAATAAATAAAATAAGTAAAATAAGTAATATTAATAGAATAAATAATAGTGAAAAATCATATAATCCATTAAAATCACTAGTAAATAATTATCTAAGTCTAGATGAAATAGATAATAAATCAAATAATAAAATAATAACAACAGAAAGTATTCCAGGATTTATAGATCCATCTAGTGTAAAATCATATAGTGACGGATTACCAATTAGAAATATGTATGATAATAGAGGTAAATATTTTGATGAATATTTATTTAACAAAAAATTTGATGAATATATAGAAGAACAAAAAAAGATAAACTTAACAAAACAAAAAGTTAGATTACATGATTTAAATAAAGTAGAAAATTTAAAAATAAAACCATATCAATTACCTTTTAATAAAATATTGATTAATACAAAAAATTTATCTTTTGAGATTTTTGATAATATAATGAATGGTGAAAATCCTACTAGTAATATAAAAGGTGATAATTTATTTTATTTAGGTGTATTATTGTTAACAATAACTATATTATATATAAGTATATCATTTATTTTTGATTAAAATTAAATAATATAATTATTATATAATTATAATGTTTTAATAATTATATAAATAAAGATGATTATTCCTATTTCAAATGAAATTCTTGATAATTTTACTCTTAAAAATGAAGAATATTTAGTAAATAAAAAGTATTATAATGATAAATCTGGTCAACAAGAATATAGATTATATTCTTATTTAACATTATTTTTTAATAATATAGATATTTTAGATATAGGAACATTAACTGGTAGAAGTGCTATTTCATTATCACATAATCCAAACAATAATGTTATAAGTTATGATATTAAAAATCATATTAAAAATAATAATCATAAAATTTATAGTAAAGAGAATATTAAATTTAATATTAAAAATGTATTAGATGATTTAAATGAAGATTTTATTAAAAATATAAAAATTATAATGATTGATATTGATCATTATGAAATAATAGAGAAATTAATAATAAATAAATTAAAAGAATTAAATTATAGTGGAATAATTCTTTTAGACGATATAACAAATCATCCAGATTCTATTATAAATGAATGTATGAATAGATTATGGAATAATATTGATGAAAAAAAGTATGATTTAACAAAATATGGACATTTTTCGGGTACTGGTGTAATTATAATGAATTCTGATATAGATTTTAAATTTTTATAACAATTATTATAAATAGATAATTTATTAACTAAGTAATTCAGAATAACATTGACTAATTTCAGCACCAGAAGGCGGGCTTGTATAGTCGAAATTATAAACAGGATAATATTTAAAAATTATTTTATGATTATTATTTTTATTATGTTTGATATTTTTGATAGCATTCACAAATTTATCTAATTTATTTTCATGAATAGAATAATTTTTAATTTCCGCTATTTTATAATTATAAAAACATGCACCATTTCCGCTCTGACCATTTAATAAGAATGATCTAATATTTCTGTTATCATTTTCATTAAACATAGCTATTTGATAATATCTTACTGATACATTTGAAATATTTGCATCAATATTATCATAAACACCTTTATATAAATCTGATCCCTTTACAAAATTAAAATTTTTTTGTAAAGATTGTTTCTGATTTTCATTTGGAACAAAATTAGTATAATCTGTTGTTTTAAAATGTTCTTCAAAATCTGACATATAATATAATATAATATAATATTATATTAGAAATATAATATTTAATCATATATAAAATTATTATTATTAATATTAGAAAATTTATTAAATGTTATTGGATCTAAAAAGTTTGATGGTAAAACATTACTTTTATCTATAAGAATTGTATTATTATTATATCCATTATAATATAAATTTTTTTCTTGAATAATTGTCAACTCATTTAAATATTTATTTAATTTTAATTCAAGATTTTTTTTTACTAATAATAATTTATCTGTTATTTTATTATTAAAAGTATTTATTGCGAGTGTATTTATTTTATTTAATATTAAAATTTTCAAATCAACCATTGTTTTATAATATACATTTATTAAACTATAATCAATCTTACATGCTTCATACAAATTAAAAAATTGTTCAGATAATGATTGTAATAAATTAAATTCAGGTATATTATATTTTTTTAAATCTTCTATGTAAAATAGTGAATCAACAATTTCAGGATATTTTTCTAATGTATCATTTGTTGTAAATAATGAATTAAACTTTTCTTTCTTTTTTTCAGCATTATAAGTGTAATTAGTTGTTCTATCAGTATAAAAATAATATATTACGATAGAACAAAATATTAAACCTATAAAAATACTTATATTAAAATTTATATTAGAAAATATAAATATAAAAATAATTATTAATATGAAATAATTAAATATTATACGAGGTTCTTCATAATTAATAATATTATATAAAATATTAGGTGTTGAATTAATATTCGAATTCATAATTATATTTATTTAAGAAATAATATTTTAATTAATAATAAATACAAATTTAAATAATTTTAATGAGCTCAAAACTATTTAATACACAGGAAATTATAATGAATAATAATGTTGATAAAAAATGTTATAATATGGATTTTATTTGGAATAATATTAATACTTCAGATAGTGAAATTATTAATAAAATGGTATCATTGTTAACAAATCCATATCAACAAAAATTAAATCTTATTTATTCTCTATTATACTCAAATAATTCTATTCCAATTAAATGTTATAAAGATATAATTAATTTTTTTAATTTTATTTCACCACTTAATAACGAATTTTTAATGGGATCATATAATTGGAATATTAAACTTATAAATGTTAATAATAATGAAAATAATAAAAAAAATAAAAAAAATAAAAAATTATTTATTCAAAATAGTATTAATAAAATTGATTCTGGTAATCTATTTTATAATAAATATATTAATCCAATTAAAAAAATATTAGATAATTCAAATGTCAAATTTAGTTATTTTGAATTTAAATGTAATAGATTTTATAAAAGTAAAGATATTGTCTGGGTTTTTGATGCATATTAATTACATTAAATATTAATATAAATTAATTAAATAACTTAAAAACTAATTATCATTAAGCAATATAAAAATATACAAATGAAATTTTTTAGAAATCTTTTGTTAGTTGTTATAACAATTACTGCTAGAGTTTTTTCTAGTGAAGATTGTAAATTTGCAACAACTGGTACAGTTATTCCTCAAAATAACTGTGTTAGTTTTTCAATAGGTTCGGGTACAGGTTGTGCATGGATGTGTAATTATTGTGCAAATGCACTTGGAACCAATAATTATTATTTTACAACAGGTGTTTGTACCTATCAAACTGGTGGATGTGTAGGTAATCCTCAAACCGGAGTTACATACACATGTTGTTCTGCTTGATATAAAAACTAATAAATTAATGAACAATATAAAAAATAGGACGATAATTATATTTCTTATTATTATTATTTTTCTCTAATTTTATTTGATAATTTTTTAAATCTATTAAATTTACTGGTAATTTAATTTCTGAAAAAATAAGTATAGGAAACCGATTTATTAATCTATAAAAAAAATAATTTTTCCACATATATTATTATATATTATATGTAGTATTTTATAAAAATAATTTATTTTTATTTATTTTTTTATATATTTTTAATAATAGCAATAGTACCCTTCGTGCTATTAGTAGTTTTAATAATTTCTATATCATTATTATGAATTGAATCATGACATTTATTACATAAGATGATAAGATTAGCCTTAGAATCTTTCAATAAGTGTTTTTTTTTATTATTAATAATACCATTTATAGTGTTATTAAAATCTTTTTGATAATTAATATGATGTGATTCTAAATTATTTTCAGAACCACATATTTTACAACAATCCATATATAATTCATTGTTATAATTAGATTTTTTATCGTTTACTAATTTAGTATTAATATTGGAATTTTCTAATAACTCATTCTTGATTTCATTTGTTACTTTTATAAAATTTGGATCATCTAATATATATTTTGCAACTGTTATACCATATATTTGTTCACCAGTACCTTCCATTAATTTTCTATTAAATATTAGCTCGTCTCCCTTTTTTTCAACAAGTAAATGGAAGAATTTAATACAATCAAGTTGTTTAATTTTTTCAATTTTAGTTAATTCATGTAAATGAGAAGCAAATAAGAATTTTGCTTTAACATCAGCTAATTTAAGAATAACAGAAGCAAATATAGAATTAGCTGATAAATATTCAGTTCCTCTACATATTTCATCACCAATAATAAGTGATCTAGAATTAGCTCTTTTAAGAATAGATCTTAATTCATTCATTTCAATAATAAAAGACGAATGTCCTTTAAATAAATTATCATTACCTGAAATGCGTGTATAAAGTGAATGAAATATATTATATTCAAAAGAATCAGCAGGAACATATAATCCACATTGAGCCATAATTAAATTTAATCCAACTGCTTTCATTAAACTACTATTATGTGTTACAATATAACTAGATAATAAAAATCTTTTATTAGCATTTGTTTCAAATCCGCAATATTTACCAAATCCTTTTTTAAGAATAATAAATGATGAATATAATATTTTATTTTTGTTATTTATATCAATTTTATATAAGTAATAATTTGATCTCCAATTATTATCTGTTTTAAGATAATCATCAACTGATATTTCTATAATGTCATTATTATAATTCATCAAACATAATATATGTGGTCCATTAACTGTAAAACTATCTTCTCTTGAAAAATCTAATGGAATTATTTCATACATCTCATCGTTACCACTTGTTGTATTTAATACTATTCTTGGTGTTAAATCATCTCCCATTAATTCTTCACCTACCTTGATATTTTTAGCCATTTTTATACTTTTATTATATAATAATATTAATGTTTCTGGTGAAAAACATTTACCGGATGAATTAAAACCATATATTAAATTACCAATATAATTATCATTTAAATTAATATCATGTGGCATATATTCATAATCAATAATTCTTTCAATAATTGGATGTCTAATATTTAATCCATTAATATATGAATTATCATTATTATTATTATTATTATTAATAATTGGTTTAACATAATGATATTTAATAGAGGTGAAAGCATTATTAGAAATATAATCAATTTCAGTAATAAAATTAATAATTAAATTAAATACATTATTATATTTATTATACCAATTGAGTGTATCATCATAAAATTGAGTTGTAATTACATTATTAAACTGTAAAAATAGGTCATTAATTTCTGTAGAATAATTAGATAAAGAAGGATAAGAAATCTTAGTAGTAGTAGTTTGAAAATCGAATTTAAGATCATTAAAATGAATAATAGTTCCATCATCCATTTTAATATTTTTAACACTCTCTAATATTTTTTGTAATTTTTGACCTCTAATTTTGGTTGTAGTAAGATAATATCCATCTCTATCATTATGTTTAACATGTAATGTAGTATTATCATCATAATTATCCAATGTTTTAGCCAATTTATCAATAAATCCGATATTAAGATTAATTTTATTATAGATTTCATCAATATTTTTATGAATATTAATTTTATAAAAAGATTCTTTAATTTCAATTAAATTATTAATTTTTAATTTTTCTATTATAAAAGTATTTTCAATATAATTAATTGCTTCAATAAATAATTTAATATTTTTTTTATCAATATATTTTAATAATTCTTCCTTTAATAAATTTTCTGGTTTATTAAATATATTAATAATTGCTACAACATTAATAAATGATTCATATATACTATATAATTCATATGGTTGAATAAATTTTATAGATAATTTTCTAAATAATTTATCTAAATCATTAATACACTTAAGATGATTTCTGATGATATCTAAATTATTACAATTAATTATTTTATTAGTCATTTCATAATAATTATTAATAATATCAATATTAGTAAAAGGTGCACATAATCTATTTTTTAGTATTCGTTTTCCCATAGATGTACAACAATTATTAATAACTGAATAAAGTGACTGAAACTTATTATTATTCCTATCCCAGTGCCAATAATCAATGATATTTAATTGATATTGAGCATTATTTGCTAATAACATGTATTTATTTTGATTATCTGTAAAAAATACAGGATTTTTAAGTTGTTTTATTAGATTTTGATTTTGTTGATATATATAATCAAATGTTGATATCATCGCAATAATAATGTAACTATTTTTAGATAAATCAAAAAATTCAATTGGAGTAATTAAACCAGTATTATATATTTTTTTTAATAAAGTGTTTTGATAACTTATTTTATAAAAAATAGGATTAATTTTATAATAAGTATATAAAATTTGATTTGGAAGAAGATCTAATTTATTAATAATATCTATTTTTAAATTATCAATATATTTATTTTCATTATTTTGATTATTTTGATTATTTTGATTATTTTGATTATTTAGATCATTAATATTATTAAAATTATTAATTTGATAAATAATTAATTCAATTGGTCTATAATAATGATAAAAACGTTGTGTTTCTTCAATAGCTTCAGTTTCATTATTAAAATTAGATCCATGTTTTTCATAAATATAAACACAACCTGTAGATGAATCTACAGCACACATACCAATCGAAATAGTTGGCTTATTATTAGTTAATGATTTATTAATTTCTATGTAAATTGTCATTAAATATTTAGTTTCAATTGAAATATTATCAATAAAAGTTGATGCAGAATATATTCCAGTAACTTCTCTAAGTGGATTAGGTGGTGGTGTAGTTTGATCAATAATAATTACAATATAATAATTATCAATTAAGATTTTCATAAATTTACTTAATGCTACTGAAGGAAAACCTAACATATACGGATTCTTTTCATCAATTATATTTATTGATTTATCTTTTCTTGTACATACTATGTTTAATAATTCTGATAACTCAAATAAATTTGGTCCTTCACTGTCTGTTGAATATGCCTCATGAAATGATCCAACTTGCATTAATACTAACGATTTTATACCATACTTTTCTTTGTATTTATTGTGATATTGCCAATATTCTTCATGAATATTTAATTTATGGGTCTTATTAACTTTTTTCATAATAATAATAATAAATTAAATTTATTTTAAGTAAATTTAATTATAATAAAAATTATTTATTTTCAATAGCATTCTCTAATTCTTCTTTAATAGCTTTATAAAATTTTTTTTTGATAACATCTTCATTTTTATAAAGTAAATACCATTTAATATTATATTTATTAACTATATTTTTAAGTATATGTTTAACCATATCTTTAGTAACAATTTCATTTTCGATAAAGTCAATTTTATGGTCAATATCTTTACGAGAGTCTGTAGGAACTTTATAATCATCTAAATTTTTAATAAGTTTAGATTTGCCATCATGTATTGTAATATATCCGAGAAGTGGAAATAAATCATGATGGAACCATTTATCAATTATTTTATAATAGAAATATTTAACAACTGTTTTAATAACAGTTTTATCTTTATTAAGATCTGAATAATAACCATAATTTGATGGTGAAACAAGATTGTATGGATTATAATTAATATATGGTAATCTGTATGAATAATAATCTCTATAGTCATAAGAAGAAGTAATTGGTTTTCTTTTGGTGACATCATCATAAACTTCTGTTTCAGAAGAAGTAATTGGTTTTCTTTTGCTGGGATCATCAAAATCTTTTGTTTCAATCGGCATTTATATATTAATAATTAATATAATTATTTTGAATATTTATTAAATAAATAATTAAAAAAGTCATTATTATTATAAATAAAATTATTGTTTATTTTCTTAATTTTATTTCTAGTTAACTTAATTTTATTTATAATTTTATTGATATTTAAATTAATTTTATATATTTTAAAAAAGACATCTAATATTTTTTCAGAAATTATTTCAATAGGTAAATCATCATGTAGAATATAAACATCTAAAAAGTAATTAAGTAATCTTTTTTGAGTATGTACTGGTAATTCATTAAAATTATTATTAATAAAATTAATGAGATCAATAATATTTTTAATATTATATATTTCAATTAGAAATTCATTTGTAGTATGTGAAATTTGAAAACTATCATCAAATATATTATAATTTTGATAAGTTATATTTTCATCAATACTACATTTATCTAATAATATTATATTTTTTGAATTGGTATGATTTTTATCATATACTGGACATGCTGAATATGGTACCTGATATGCATCATATGTAATAGGATGATAAAATAGTTGATTTGGTTTACTACATGGAGCCAAACAACTATAACCGTTTTGTGTAATAATTTGATTTAATTTATTATTATTATTATTATTATTTTTAATATTTTTATTAGATTTCATAATTAATAATATATATTATAATAATTTAATTAAAATATTTTAAATAATTATATAAATTATTTATATATTATATATCGGAAATGAAAAATAATTTTGAAAATAATGAAATTACAAATTCATTAATTAAAAAAATTAATAGTATAGTTCAATATTTAGAACAATTTGATAATATATTTAAAATATTAATAAATCTTGATGGTAATTTAACACCTGATGATATTAAACAAATTGCAGAAATAACAGAATTATTTATAAAAATAAGATCAGAACATGGAAGTTTATTAATAATAATTAATAAATTTAAAGAATCTATATCAGAAGATAGTAATATGTCAGATGAATTAATAAATAAACAATATACTTTATCAACATTCAATTCAATCATTGAAAATATTTCAAGTATTATACAAAATATAGATTTTGAATACAAAAAGATAGCATTAAAATTTCCTAAATTTATAAATAAAAAAATATTAACATTAATATTAGTAATTAATGAAGATGAACATGCAGATGAAGATGATAATAAATTTAAAAAAATAATAACAGATTTAAATAAAAGTAATCCTGAAAATGTTTATAAAATAGTTGAAACAAGTGAAAATAAAATTAATATTAAAGATTTTGATATTTCAAAAGAAAATTTATCATTAAATGTTAAAAAAAAACCTATTTTATTTATGTTAAATGATGGTATAATAACAGAGATTTCATTAAAAGAAAATGATAGTTTTGAGAAATTAAAACAATTATTACACTAATAAATTAATAAATTAATAAATTTTTAATTAGCTAAAATAAAATATTTTATTTTAGATTATTTATATATAGAATGAACCCTAATATAATTGATAATATAAATAATAATATAAATAATGAATTAATAAAAAATATTGTTAATAAATGTATAAATAGTATATTTATAAATTTAATAACATCTGATAAAATATTAATAGTAAATAATTTATCAGAACTTATAATTTATATTATAAATAAATTTAATATAAATGAATATCTCGAACAATTAAAAATTAATAATTATCAAGATGTATATAGTTTACTTATATTATTAATGCCATTTTATGAATTAAATGCATCTAAGAATATTAAAACATTAAATGAATTATTTAAAAATAATAATAATAGTGCTAAAAAATTATCATCTAGTTATTATGTAGATCACTTAAATAGTGATAAATTAATTTCTGATTCAGATTATTTAAATAAGTATTTTGAAAACACTGTTAATAGTATTAAAAATACTATTGATAAAGTTAGTACTAAATTATTACCTAATTGGAAAAATATATTTCCATATGATATGACAAATTATAAAAAATCAGACATATATTTATATTATTTAAATATTTTTAAAAATAGACAATTTAATTATAATAATTCAGGATTTATATATGGAGTTATTTATAAATTTCTATATATTGATATTAAAGATATTAAATGGATGATCTTTGATAAAAATGAAAATAATTTACAAGTTTCTCCTTATATTTTTATTGTAAGTAGAGAATTACAAATAAGTAAAATTATAAATGAACCGTGGGATTTAATAGATAAAATTAAACAACAAAATTTAAATATTAATTGGATTAATTTTTTAAATTCTTCAAGTAATAATGATATAATAAAATCTTTATTATTATTTTATTTAAGATGGGAATACGATCAAGAAAAATTATCAAGTTTAAAAATAGATAAAAATTGTTCTATTATATTAAAAAAAAAATTTAAATTAACAAGTAATGAAAATGATATAGATAAAAACGATGAAACAGTATTAACAGATCAAGAATTGTCTAATTGCATAGAATCTGTAAAAAATCAAATACAATTCAAAAATATTTATAATTATATTTATGAATGTATGCATCGATTTAAATATACATGGTATGCATATTATTGTTTAGATGATAATCATAATATTCTTAATATTAATGATTTTTATAATAAATATGAAAAAGAATTACCATATCTTAAATTTGAAGAAAAATCTCAACCTGCTCAATTTAACAAATTTAAATATGTTACACTTAAAAATGTATATAATTTTTTTAAATCATTTTTACATAATAATAAAGATAATGAATATAAACTACATAATAAATCATATGAATTTGATAATATTGATTTAGATACACAAAATATAATAATTGATAGATTAAATATGAAAAATATAAGTTCATGGTTTAAGATAACTACAAATTTAAATAGAATTTACAATGATAATAAAGTTGTAAATGAAATATATAATTATATAGTAGAATCATTAAATACTAGTGAAAGTACTTTTTTTATAAGAATAATATTCGAGACATTGGTTTATAATGGTATGTTAACATATTTTAAATATAATCCAAAAGTTACAGATAATAATATAATACCTAATAAAAATAAAGAATTTTCAAAATGGAAAAATCATATACTTGAAAACATTAAATTAATTGATTATGAAAATGCTTATCATTTTTTTACTAATAAAAAATATAAAAATCATGAAAATTCATTAGAATTAATAAAAAATAGTTTATGGTATACAAATTTCGGTGCAGATTGGATTGCTCAAATTCAAATATATCATCATTTTATAAATCAGCGAGTAATATATGTAACTGGTGCAACTGGTGCGGGAAAGTCAACTGTTGCACCATTTTTATTATTATATGCTATAAAAATGATAAATTATAAGAATGATGCAAAAGTAGTATGTACAGTACCTAGAATACAACCAGCAAAAGATAATTCTAAAATGATGTCACATAATATAGGTATACCTATTCTTAAAGAAAATTCAATTAATTATATCCAATATGAAACAGCAACTAATAAAATAATAGATAATTTATACCATCCTGCATTAATATTGTCAACAGATGGATTGTTATATCAAAGAATAAAATCTAATTATGTATTGAAAAATAATTCACGTAACACTTTTAATAATATAAATATGTATGATATGATATTAGTCGATGAAGCACATGAACACAATGTATATATGGATATGATTTTAACATTATGTAGATTTGGAGTATATATAAATAACCAAGTACCATTAGGAATAATTAGTGCAACTATGGATGAAGATGAATTAATTTATAGAAAATATTTCGAAATGATAGACGATAATATGAAATGGCCCATAAGATATCAAGATAAATATGATAGAAAATATTTAGACAGACGTATACATTTATCTGTACCATTTGGTGGAATGAATTTTGATGTAAAAGAAATAATAAAAATTAATTCCAAGCCAGAAGATATATTAAAAGACATTATAATAAAAACAACAACTGGTGATATATTATTATTTTTAATAGGACAATCTGATATTAATAAAGCAGTTAAAACAATAAATGAAAATACACCAGGTAATATATTAGCTATACCATTTTATAGTGAATTAGATCCAAAATTATTAGATAGAGTAAAAGAAATTGCTGATAAAAATATAAGAAAGTTATTCAGATATGATAAAAATAAATATGGAATAAAAGATATGGATAATATTCCCAAAGATGAATTAAGACCCGAAAATACATATAGTAGATTTATAATAATAGCAACAAATATAGCAGAAGCATCTATTACAATAAATTCATTAGAATATGTAATTGATACAGGTAAACAAAAAGTAAATATATATAATGAAAACAAAGATATTGCAGAATTAAAAACGATTGAAATATCAAAACCTAATCAAAAACAAAGAAAAGGGAGAGTAGGAAGAGTAAAACCAGGAACTGTATATTATACATATGACATAAATAAATTACCAGACCGTGTAATATATAAGATATGTATAGAGAATATTGAGGATATGTTATATGGTTTATATAAAACATATTCTAGTAAAAAATATATTGATGAAAATAACGATCCAAATAAAGTTACAGATTCCAATAAAATAGTAGATTTTTTGAAAGATCAATATTTATTATCAAATGGTAAAATAAAAAGTTTAAAAAATAAGGATAACATAATATATCCAGATGAAAATGGTAGATATGAAAGAGATATATTAATAGATGATAATGGAATTTTTTATATAATACATCCAGATGAAGATAAATTTGAAAGAAATATTAATTTAGTCATTGAAAAAATAAAAGAAAAACCATATGAAAATAAAGTTAAAAAAATATTTGATTTTGGTATAAATAAAGGCTTTCTAGATAGGAATTATAATATTACACAAGAATATAATTTATATGGTAATACATTACAATATTTTAGTACATTTTTTGATAAAATAACGACAAAACATATAAAATTATTATACGAGGTATTATGCAATTATGATATAAATTCAGAAATGATGAATAAAATAATATTATTTGTAATATTTAGTTTAAATAATTATGATTTAGATATTAATAAAAAAATTATAGGAAATGCCGATTTTTTAGTTAAATCGAGTATAATACCAATACAATATTATAATTACTTAGATTATAACGTATTAGAAACAAAATCAACTACAGATTCTATTCAAGATATGATTAGAATTTATATTGAAAATAAATTTAAAAATTCAACAAATATTAAAAATGATATTTTAAAAATATTACAATTATTTTATAGAATAAAATTAATTTTTAAAAATATAAAATCTAATATAAATAAAGAAATTGAAAAAAATGAAAAAAATGAATTAAATGAATTAAATGAATTATCAAATCTATATAAAAATTTAAATAAAAATATTATTAATATTAAATATTATTCATTGTATGATCAATTATGTTATTTTATACTAAAAAATTTTCAATCATATCTATTAATAAAAATTCCAAATTCAGATATTTATATTAATTATAATAATATTGATGTTAATCAAGTTTTTTCATTAAATAAAAAAGAAATTAGAGTTTATCAAAAAAATATTAATAGATCAATATTGGCATTTAATATTAATACACCATTACTTGTTACTAATATTATGTGGATACCTGATTATTTATTAGATAAATTAAATATTAAAAAAAATATTTATAATAAAAAAATTAATATTGATAAATTAAAAAGTATATATGATAATAATTATGATACAATTAAACAAAAAATTGAAAAAGTATCATTATACTTAAAAAATATATAACATAACGGAAATTAAAAATGAATGTATTTATTGAATTTGATAAATCTTATAATATTTACAATAAATTATCTAGTATTATTAACAATAATGTGCATAATAATAGAGAAATTGTAAACGGTGTATTTATTAAATACAAAAACACCAAATGGATTGTTGGACCAATGATTAACTTAGATGGTAATTACATAAATAATAAAATAAAAGTAGAAATATTATTGAACAATTATTATTTTAATTATGAAATAAAAAATATAAAATCATCATTTGAAAAAAATATAAATATAGAAACAATTGATAATAATACAATACTTTTTGATACTCATTTAAATTTATTTTTTATTAAATTTGAAAAAAATATTAATGTAAATTTTCATGATATTGATAAATATAATAATAAATTGTTTAATTATGAATCAAATATTATTAATATTAAATGGTTAGAAGTTGCTAATAATGAAATTACTAATTGTAGTTTACAAACTAATATTATAGATTATGGATGGGATAATAACTTCTGTTGTTTACCACCAATACCATATATAGCATGTAATATTAGTAATAAAAAACCATTATCAGGTAGTATAGTTTATAATCATGATTATGATTCTAATACAAATACTGATACTAAAACTGATAATGATTTTAGTAATGATAGTAATTTTATAGGGATAGTATCATACATAAATGATTATATAATAGTGACACCATTATCAAGTATAATAAGGTCATTAAATTATTTATATGGTGATAATATATTATTAATAAATATAGAAACAGAACAAATAAAATTAAACATAAATAATAGATTAGAAAATGGATTATTAATAAAAAATAATTATTATATTAATTATTATAATAAAATAAAAAAAAATAAAGAAATTTCAAGTCAAATATTAAATAAATATAAAACGTATTCATTATTATCAAAAGGGTCTATTATAAGATCGATAGATAATATGATTGTAGATGACACAGGATATTTAAAAAGAGGAAATTATTTAATACCATACAATAGTTATATATGGTTATTTGGTAACGAATACATAAATATAGAATTATATAAAATTAGTAAAAATAGATTAAAAAGTAATTTTAGTAATTTTAGTAATATTATACTAAATAAAGTAGATTATATAAATATTATATATGAATTTGAAAATATAAATATTGGTATTAATTTACATGAAATAAAATATATAAAATATAATAGGAAATATATATTTGAATTAAATGAAAAATTTATTGAAATATTTAAAGACTTGATATTACATAATGAAAAAATTAAAAATTATATAACTAATAATAAATTTAATGTTAACAATAAAAAAATATTAGTAGGAATAGATTTATTAGATATATATAAATTTAAAATTGTATATAAAAATATTATTATTGATGATATAAAACGTTCAATGTTAAATAAAGAAACTAAAAAAGATCGCAGAAATGAATTAAGACAATATATTAATTATTTATTAAAATAATTAATATCTTTCAAAATATTTTTATATAATAAATATATTATGCTAGATAATTATTTTCAAATAAAATCAATAGATCCTTTATATTGGGGGAAAAATGGATGGATATTTTTAAATTCAATAGCTTTAACTTATAACCCACAATACAGAGAAAATTACAAAGCTTTTATATTACAATTACCGTATATTTTACCATGTAAATCATGTGGTGAAAATTTAAAAAAAAATATGTGCAATTTAGATTATGCTTTAAATTCTAAAGAAAATTTTATTAATTGGTTAATTAATATTAGAAATGAAATTTATGATGAAATTGGTATACCTGAAAATAAAAAAACAATTAAGACTACTTTTGATGAAATATTTTATTTACCTTCTAGTAAAACTTATTATTTTTTATCTTTGTCTATTTTTATTTTAATAATATTAATATTATTATTCAAGAATATACAAAATATACAAAATATACAAAATATACAATATTAAATAAAAGTATTTTATTCAAGATCATATAGTAGATGTGTAGTAACAAAATCAGCTTGGATTCCATATAATCTAATATAAAGCCCAGCAAGTGCTATTGCTTTCATGTCATTCATTGACCAAATATAATCAAATGGTCTAATAGCAACTTTAATTACTTCTCCTTCCTCTAAAACACCAGTGCATCGATTATGCAATGAATCAATGTATTTTTTTGAAGCTTTTGCTACAAAAAGAAAAGGAGTAATTTTCTCATTACATCCTCCAGGTGAAGGATATAATCCAGTATCTTGTTGACTCATGCATACAATATCATCATTACTAAGTTCAATTGCTGTTTCTTCCTTAATTTCTGCAATCATAGTACCAAAAATTTCTGGTTGGCCGGTAAGATCATTATACTTCATCATACCAGCAGGTACTTCTTCAAAAGCATAATTACCAGTAGGTGATCTAGCCTGAGTAACTGTCAGAAAAAATGACTCACCTGTTTCAATACATTTGAGAACCATTAAAATCATGACTGCATCATCACGCAGGAATACTTCACCTGGAAGAGATAGTAATTTATGATTTCCATTTTCATCTATGATTTGTTTCTGAGGATTAATTTTTATGAATGCAAATCCTACTTTTAAACCCCAAAATGTAACTTTCAAGATTTCCAGTGATGTAACTCCAAGTTCATGATCTAATGAATCAAGATATCTGAGAATTAGTGAATCTTTTTTGAATACAATATTAAGTTGTGTTTGATCGAATAAATTTGTAGTTATTCTAATAACACCCTGATATTCAAGGATATAACCAGTAGCAGTATTAGCTACAGAAGTAATTTTTTTAGAAATTTCAGATGCAAATGACGACATTGTTAATAAATATATAATATTTTTTTTTAAATAACAAGTTCAAAGAATAAATAATTCAATTTTTTATTATATAAAATAACTTATAATAAATTATTATAAATTATCATAAATTATTATAAATTATCATATTTATTATGAAAAAGTTTATTAATAACTTTTAAAAATAATTTTTTATTAGTTAATGTTTCTGTAAAAAATATTCTTTTAATATTATCTTCAATGTTTAAAGAATTAATTTTTTTATCATAATACATTTTTTTTTCAATATATTTAATTTTAGTTTGAGAATTAATAAAAGTATAAAATATACATTTAATTTTATATTTATCAATAATATATTCAGGATCACAAATTATTCTGAACTGTAAAATAATTTTATTAATAATAGAATTAATAATAATAGATATTAAATTATATATTTCAATAATAAGTACAGGACTAGTATTAATTGTATTTGAAATTATATTTAAGACAAGTAATATATATATTTCATCAGTTATTTGAATTAAATTATTTATAATTTTAAAATAAATTGAATTTTTACCAGTAGTAGTGAATATTTCTTTATTCATAAAAATATGTAAATTAATAATATCATCATAAGAAAAAAGCAGTTTTATATTAGTTGAATTTATAACAATATTATTTTTAAACATTTTAATTATAAGTAATATAAATTACTTATATTTATTTAATTATAACTTTATAATTAATTTATAATTCAAATTTTACATCTTCAAGTACTTGTTCATAATTGTTCATAATTGTATCTTATTACAATTCATATTCTGTTACTTCAAATAAGCCATTAGCATTTGTTGAGTTTATATCTTTTTTTTTATCTGCTACTTTTTCGTCCGATAAAGTATTATGAGATTTATATTCTATTTCTTTATTTTCACAATTTATAATTTTATATATTTCTTCTTCATTCATAGAACCATCGTATAAACACTTCCCAGATTTATTTATATATTTTAAGCACTGTATATGTTTAATTAAACAATAAAAATGAAATCCAGTAATTATATTTATATTTCCGTGTTGATCAAGATAATAATTATTATCAAAAGAAAACCATGGAGTTGAACTAATAATTTTCTCTCTTAAACTTATTTTATTTCCACCTTCATTTGTAAATATTTTATCTTCATATATTTTTTGTTCAATCATATTAAATTTATTTCGCTCAACTAATTCACTTATTTTACTAAATTTATTATCTATATATTCTATATTCAAAATATCATATAATAATGATATATAATGACTTAAATTAGAATTTAAAGTAGCAAATACATTATCTTCATGTGTAACTTTAGTATAAGTAAGTACATTTTCTGGTTTGTCTTTAAAAATATTTTTACACTGTACTTTTGTTGAGTCGATACATTGAGTATCATTTGTAAGTAAAAATAATTTACTAAGATTATCTTTATAAAGCAATGCAAATGATACAGAAATAATCCAAAAAATAAGATCATCAATTTCGGATGGAATGTGATTTGTAATCGATATATCTTCAAGATCATTATAATTTTTTATATTACTTATAGTGCTATATAAGTTTTCATCTTCTATTTTGAATATAAATTCACTATAAAATATTTTTCTATTATAAGCTGTAATAGATTTATCATAAATTATATCATTTTCTTTTTTGATTGTTTTTATTTCTAATTTTTTTGTATTTATTATTAATATTTTATCATCTTCATTTAAATTTGTCCATTCATTATTTTTATTATATTCATCTAAATTTCCAAGTCTAGTAAAAATTTTTCTAATTAAATCTTTTTCAGTATCATTATGCGCAATAAATTTTTGTTTATTAAGGAATGTATTAATTATAAAAAATGTTTCATTTAATTTATCTTTAAAAATATTATTTTCTTCTTGGCTAAAAAAAATATCTAATAATAAATCATATGAAATATTACGATTACTATCTGTAATTGTATAGCCATATACGTATATACCTGGTTTGTAAATAATAATAACTATATGTCCATTTATTAATATATTAGAAATATTTTTTTTAATACATCTATAAATTAATTCTTTATCTGTAATAGATAATTCTTGAAGCTTTTTTTCTATTATTCCATGAATATTCCAAAAATCTATTATATATGTACATTTGTTGTGATCTAAATCAATATTATTATTTTTTAAACCAAGTATATTAGCTAATTGATATTCTATTAAATTTAATGGTGATGTATTTAATATATTTTGATATTCTGTTTTTAATGATTCTATTGATTTAGATTCTAAAATTGAATCAAAATTTTTCAATAAATTTTTAATTATATCATTTTCAGTAATCTTTGAAATATTAATGTTTATCTTTTTATAAATATTATTAATTAAATTAGTTAATTTAAAAATATTAAATAAATCACTATCGTAAAGATTAGTGGTAGGAATAGAAGCAGGCGCAGAAGCAGAAGGAGGTTGAGTCAGATTATTATATTCATCATCTTCATCTTCATCATATGTAAAAAGTACATTAGGTACAGAAGAGGGCGCAGGAGCATAAGAAGCAGAAGTAGAAGCAGAAGGTTTTAAATCTGCTTTATCGTCTTCATATTCATCATATGTGTAAAGTCCATTAGGTGCAGAAGAGGGCACAGGAGCAGAAGAAGCAGAAGTAGAAGCAGTAGAAGCAGAAGGTTTTAGATTTGCTTTATCGTCTTCATATTCATCATATGTGTAAAGTCCATTAGGTGCAGAAGAGGGCGCAGGAGCAGAAGAATCCGGGATATTATAAGTATCATATATAATTTTACATATTTTTGTAATTTCATCGTTAGTTAAATTTTTACTAAAAGTAATACTATTATTATAAATAAATTTAATGATACTACTATTTATACCATTATTTGTTAATGTATTTCTAAGTTCTGTTGAATCAATAATTGATATATTTCTTATAATAATTGTTTGATTATTAGGTATAAACAAATTAATTTCACCACCATTTTGATTTTTTAATTTATTTTTTAATTGTAAATATTTACTTTTATATTTTAAATATTTTTCTTGATAATTCATTATTATATATAATAATAATAAAAAAAAATTGAAATAATAAATGTAATGATCACATATTATCAATTTTAATTACAATTAAATGGAAAGATCTATTATATTACACGATAAAATAAATAGTGATAAAATATCATTTATAGGTATAAATGAGAAATTAGATAAAATAATAAAATCATATTTAAATATTAAAATTGATGGAATAGAATATAATCTACAATTAGTCAGGAGTATAATATGTGGTATAAATGCTTGTATATTTTTTGAAAAAAATACATTTTTAATTTTAAAGAGAATTAAAAATGATGTTTTATATGAATTATATTTAAATTGTGAAAACGATGATATTAAAGTATATTCATATAGTCAGAAAGGTTATATTGATAATAATTTAATAAATAATTATAATACTGATAATTATTATAAACATTTTTTAATTTACGATATAATTATACTAGCTAGAATGGAATTACCGAAAATGAATTATATGTTAAAATAAAAATTTATATATTTTCTAATAAAATAGTATTAAGTTTATTAAGATTTTTATCAGATATAAGATCATTCATCCATTCATTATTATTAGTATTAGCTTTACCAAGTAATTCATGTCTAATAGATGTAATTAAATTACTATAATTTCTAATTAATTGTTTAAAAGATATATTTTCATTAATCAATTGTCTTTTTAATACATTAAATAATTTATATTTAGTGATATAAGGATAAGATAATCTCATATCAGCCCACCAAATACACCATAATGAACAGAAACCATTAGGATCGCCATAAAAAGTATTATCCAATTCATTAATTTCGATAGTTTGAAATCCAATTTTAGGTAATATTTTATCTGGTGAAATATATAAAAAATTAAATGAATTAATAATATTAGATAGATTATAATCTAATAAATTTTTATTATAATCAAATCCGGATGGATGATCAAACCCATGTGGTTCAAATCTTTCAACTTCTTTAGCTTTAATATCCCATAATAAATAATTAGCATGAAAGAAAATATTATTATCAACAATAAGTTCAATACTAATAGGTATAATAAAAAACTTAAATTTATTATTAGAAATAATTTCTTCAATTTCACTAGGAAAATAGATAGATTGATTTTTCCATAAAATTTCAAATCCTTTAATTTCACATATTTTTTTAGAATTATTATTACATGAAATAATATTTTGTGATTTTTTTTTTTTTAATTTTAATGATGTTATAATGTTTTTATCTATTATTTCACTATTATTATTTATTTTAGTATTGAATTTATTTTTAAGATATAATAATCCGCAAAATATATCTAATGTTGATCCAGTATAAGTAGATGATGCAATATTTTTATAATTTTTTATAATTTTATTATATTTATGAATTACAGGATATGAATATACTTCATAAATATCTTTATTTTTAATAAAACTATTAATATTATTATTTATTTTAGTATTAATTATATCGTAACATTTATCTTTATTATTATCACGTAATTCTTTTTTACATGAATTATCTAAATCATAAAAAAATGATATATTAATATAAAATAAACAATAAATATAACTATTAACAATTAGTTTTACAAAATTATTAAAATTTTTATTTTTAAGATAATCAAAAAGTGTTTTATTTTTATTATCTAAAATAAAAATATTTAATTTTTTATTAACTAGAAGATTAGTAAAATTATCCCAACAATTATTTTTAACTAGTAAAAATAATATACTATTACCTTCAAAATTTTGTAAATTTACTTCAGAATTGGTCAATATATGATTAATAAGAATATCTAATTTGTTATCAATAAAAAACTGTATATTTTTAGATAAAATATGTCCAGGCAAATCACCATCAATATTGAATAGATTATAATTTAAATTATATTTTTTAATAATATGAATGATAGATAAAATATTTTTATTTTGATTAGTATTAATATTTTGAATATTAATAATATTATTAATAAAATAATGAAGAAATGAATTGCCACTATTATCTTGAGAATTTAAATTTAATTCTTTAATAATATCGAGTTGATCAAATAAATTTAAAAAATCAAGATCGAAATAAATAAAAATGTAATGAAAAACTGATAAATTATTTACACTATCTGGTATATTAAGTAAACATAATAATTTAGTTTTATCAAAATTATCAAATATAAATTTAAAAATATCATAACTTTTATTTTGTATAATAATATGAAATATATTTTCTCCATTATTATTTTTAATATTTAACATATTAAAAGACAATTTAGTAAAAATAATTTTAAAAATATCTAAATTTTTAGTTTTAACAGCTAAAAAAAGAGCATTTTCACCAAATTTATTTTTAAATAGAAACGATGTCATATTATCAATAATTAAATTAATTGATTCAATATTATTAAACTGAATAGCATAAAATAATGGTATATCAAAATTATCATCAACAATTTCAAATATATTTTTACAGACAGAATTTTTATTATAATCAATAAATAATTTCAAGATATCTATATAAGAAAATTTTAGAACAATATAAAGAATAGATTTATTATTTTCAATAGTAATATCAATATTAATTTTTTTATCAAGTAATAATTTAATAATATCTATTTTATTAAAAATAATTAGATATTCTAATAAATATATTCCAGAATTATCTTTAATATTATAATCAATATTATTATCTTTTATAATATTAAATATTTCATTCCAATTTTCTAATTTAATATTATTAAAAATAATAGTAATTAATTTATTTTGATTATCTAATTCATCATTAACATTTAAATT
>Ga0136644_10000829_pt1 | contig 24865 bp, 43 predicted proteins | sample C_130820_EF_Meta_FD_94780 | JGI IMG/M metagenome (GOLD analysis project Ga0136644, IMG submission 94780) | Freshwater microbial communities from Lake Croche, Canada to study carbon cycling - C_130820_EF_MetaG (v2) (version 2) | ecosystem: Environmental > Aquatic > Freshwater > Lake | place...
GACTCCAAAGCTAGTTCTAGCAGAGAATCATCAACACCATCCTGGATGCGAAGAGCAGATTTAAGGTCAGTTAGGCTTGCATAGCCGTTGACAACAGGCATGTTTACTCCTTGTCTTTACTAAACAATTTTACCCCATTAGTAATACGGGCTTTAAGTACAGTAGTAGATACCCCAGCAGTATAAGGAACATAAATTAAACCAATGTTCTGTTTATCTAGCCACTGCTGCGTAAACTGCATTTGAGCGTAATAATCTTTTTTAGCCCAATCATCACCAATAACAACAAAATTAGGGTTCACCTTCTGTATCGCAACCTTAGAATCAGCATTGCCATAATTCTGTATAACTTCATCAACATATCTGCAAGCTCGTAAAACTTCTGCTCTCTCATGGAAAGGCATGATAGGTGCTTTACCTTTATAGTCCCTAATAAACTGGTCTGTATTTAGAGACACAACAACCTTGCCGCCATCACCTGCAATACGTTTGCATTGACGTAAAAACTTGACGTGACCTGCATGAAACAAATCAAACGTGCCACCTGTATAAACAATCATTTATTCTCCTATACTAAAATCATGGATTTAAAATACTGTATTAGTACAAATAAAGATTACTGTAAAAAAACCTTGCCAATAATAACTAAATCTTTACTCGCAAGCGGAATCCAGTCAAGTCAAATCTTTATTTTTGAAAGCGGACATCAACAAGCAAAACAACTAAAATACAAAAAAATGACATTAATTCAAAGTATTTATAGTTCATTTGAATTTACTCCTTTAATAGAAATCATTGAAAATAAAATTACAGCAGACTACTGGTTTCTTATACATGACACTTGCGAAGTAGGTTTGCAGTTTCAAACACTATTGCACAAGAACATTACTGAAACAGTTTTACCCAATCAAGCAGCTAAATTACAATTAAAAACAAAACCTAGCATGAACATAGGCTTATATAAATACGATTATTTGCTAAAACATGCAAACAAAATACTTTCATTTCTTAATAAAGATGTTTCAAAACAAGCCTTAAATACATTAAAAGCGAAAATAATAGAAGAAGAAGATTGTTTATTTACTTTAGAAGATGAACAAAATTATCTTTGCATAGATAGCCATAACTCACCACAAATTCTAAATTCTAGTGAAAATTCAGTTTTTGAGATTTCAAGAATAACCGAATATTATCCACAATTAGATTTATACAAATACAAAGCTAATCATGGCCAAACAAACATAAACATAGGATTTCATATAAGTCTCTGAGTCCACGTCTTAGGGGTTAAATCAGATTGAATCTCAATCGGCAGATGATACTCAAAGTCTTTCACCCTAGGTCTAATCCAATCCACCAAATCACGCAAACCATCCTGCAAAGAAACAGTAGTCTCATAATTTAACAAGTCACGAGCCTTATCAGAACTACATAACGCCACAGCAACTTCCTGCGGCCTACCAAGCACAAAAGTAGGTTCTAACTCAAAACCAATAATCTCTGCAAGTCTCTCAGCCAAGTTCAAAATAGTTATAGGTGACTCATCAGGGCCAATGTTGATTACCTGACCTACAGCTTCATCAGACTCACACGCAACCAAGATAGGTGTAATAACATCTTCAATGAAACTAAAACAACGTTGCTGACTACCATCACCATAAATAATTGGTTGCTTACCCTGCAACATCCTGTTAGCCATAATGCTTGCAACATTCCTAAACGGGTCATCAAACTTCTGTCTAGCACCCACAATGTTATGTGGCACAAGCACAACTAAATCAACGCCATGAACTTTAGCCATGTTTTCAAGCAAATGCTCTGCCGACAATTTAGCAATACCATAAGGGTCTTGTGGCTTAGGAGTCAAAGTTTCATCAAACATGATACCGTCATTATCCCCGTAACGTGCCATAGATGACATGTAAACAAACTTAGGGACACCAGCCTTAATGCTCGCAGTCATAGCGTTCACACTTATCTGCACAGTATTCCTGACAACAAGGCTAGGGCTAAAAACACTCAAACCTTCATAAGCAGTACACGCAGCATGAATCACAAGGTCAGCATCAGTAAAAATGGGGGTGATGGCTTGTAAATCATCCAAGTCAACTTTATAAAGATGCACACCTTCAGGCACATTCTCTAAACTGCCACCCAACAGATTATCTATGCCACGAACCTTCCAACCCTTAGCCAAATAAGCGTCAGCAAGATGCGAACCTAGAAACCCTGCAACACCAGTGATAACAACTAATCCCACGAATTTACTCTTCTTCTAATCAAACTCCATGTACCTTCATCAAACCTACTATTAGCCTGTTTCTGATTAAAATACAAGTTATTATTTGCAAAAGTAACATTGTTTCTATCAGTAAATTTAGAGCTACTATTTATTGTTGAACTATTATCATGTCCCAAAGCAAGAGGCAATCTATCTATACGCAACTCAGCATTAGTTACCCTACGCTCATAATCGTTATCTTCAAAATAGATAGGATGTAAAGCTTCATCAAATAAACCAATCTGTTCTACAATCTTCTGACCAATAGCAAAAGTTTGCCAGTAAGGAAATGAGTCTGCCAAAGTAATAGCATCATCTTTAGCAGTTTCCAACAAAGTTAAAGCACCAGGTTCAAACCAAGTATCCGCAGAAGTAAAGAACCAACGTGACTCAAAAGGTAGCATCTTAATACCTAGATTCCATGATGAAGCGACACCAAGATTAGAAGGCATATCAACCCAGTGCATCTTCACAAGAGGATTAGAATGTTCAAAATCTTGTCTAACACCAGTATTATTTATCACATAAACTGTTGCTTCAATGTCAATGCTATTTACCATGCGTTGTAGCAAATCAAACCTGTTCAATACAGGAACAATCAACTTCACTTTAGAAGCTTCTTCAACAAAGGTAACCAGTGGTTAGTCCACACAGTCTCAACATCAAACTGCTTCACAAAATCAATACTTACCTGAGACCTAGTACCACGAACCTCATATGCTTCTTCCAAAGCAGTAACAATATTAGGGACACTAGGAACATGCCACCAAGCGTTCTGACCTGCATCCCAAGAAGGCTGACCATCAACAAGCCAACAATCCCCAGAAACAAGGTCAGGAGTCGCAGCCCAATTAGAGCCAATCACCCTAGTCCCACATGCCTGAGCTTCAATAGTAGGCACACCAAAGCCCTCACCATAAGAAGTAGCCAACATTACATCCATAACAGTATAAAAAGCAGCAAGAGTCTGAGTATCAATACCATGCTTATAGTCAGCCATGTCAGGGAAAATAATCTGCTCAGACTTCAATCCCAAAGACTGGCATAAATTAAACAGATTCCAGCCACCAGCACCACCAAAAGGGTCTGTGTGTAAATAAAGTTTCGCATCAGGTTTATCTTTAGCGAAAATACTGAAAGCCAAAATGTTCTCAGCGAAAGCCTTGCGATGTAATAATCCAGCAGCTTTATTAGCTGCGTTCATACCTACAACAAAATCATTAGAGTTCAAACTCATAAACTTACGAGTCTCGACACCATTAACAAAATAAGTAGGTCTCATAACAGAAGTATCAACAGCATGAGGAACATACTCACACTTCAAACCATTCTCTTCCATCTGACGTTTACCATGAGGACTCATAGCAATAGGAATAACATTAGGTTTCTTCAACCAATTCAAAACATCAGGCGGCATAGTCACATGGTCTAAAGGAGTCCAAGAAGCAATCTTAGAAATACCATCCCACGCTTTTCCTTTGAAAACCCACACATCATAGAGCGTAATCATCAAGTCTTTCAACTTGTCTTTTTTACTTGTTTTAACAGTATTGACATGATGAACGTGATTCATAGGTATAACATCATTGCTATAGTTTTCAAAACCACGAGCATAATGAGGTATCTCACCGCTAGGAGTTTTTAGTGTGCTATTAGTTCCCTCTAAACCAAAGTTAGATAAAGCAGCAACATCAATGCCATCACGTTTCAAACGTTCAACAAGATAGCCACCCTGAACACCATAACCAGTAGTAACATACGGGCTGTTAGAAACAAGAGAAACAATACCCTTTAATTTTGACATAGGACTTCCTTTATTCGTAGGTGCTATAAGAATAGCATAAGAAAACCCCTCTGATGCCTACGCACACCAGAGGGGTTTTCAGTTTAAATCAAGGTTTAGCTTGCGCCACCCTTGAAGTACTGGACATGGCTTGCATGAGTCAAGTTACCATCAACACGCATTTTGACTCTAAAAGTAGTGATGTCAGTGTTGAACGCATAGTCAGTTGACTGTGCAATATCTAGTCCACCAGCCATACGAACCTTGTATGACGGCAAGTGACCGAATAGAACAGACTTGTTATTTAGACCAACAGCAGCCACAGCAGGGTTCTCGTAAACAGGGTAACCCAAGATAGTATCAGGAGCGCCCTGCTGACCAGGAACAAAGACATAGTTACCAGCAGTATCTTTCAACTTACGAACAGCACCAAGTGAAGAGGTTTTCATGTGGAAACCAACACCAGGAAGCTGTCTAGCAGCACCATCAATACCATAAACAAGGTCAATCAAGTTGTCGAAAGTGAACGCACCTGAAACACCAGTTCCACCTGTCAAAGCAGACCCAGCCGCGTTAGCTAGACCGTTAGGTTGAACGCCACCAGTACCATTAGTCAACGCATCGTTAACTCGGAAACCAATTTCGTTACCAGCTTGTTCTGCAATCAATGATGTTAGGTCAAAGCCAGCATCAGCAATCAGTTCATTCGCTACAGGTACGAGAAATGAATACTTGTATGCTCCGAGAGTGATTGATGAGAATGTTGGGTCGCTTGCAGTAATAGCAGCAGTAGCAGCAGTAATAGATGCACTTGAACGGGCAGTCATAGTAGGTAGAGTCAAGTTTTCACCAGAAGTAGTGTTGAAAATCTGGGAAGTCTGCAACATTGGGCCTACAAGTCTTGCAATCTGGAAAACCTGGTTGTAGAAAGACTGTGGAACAGTGTTGCTTGAACCGACTAGAGTACGCTTTTCAGCACCAAACTCAAAACCTTTACGCTCACCCATAGCGATAGAGCGAAGGATGTCAGAGTCATTTACTGTAGCAGTCTCTGATGGGCGGAATGAGTTAGCAGCTTCAGCAGCTCTCTCTTCACGCTCTGCGGTAGCTTTGATTGAGTCAATGAGTTTTGCTCTTTCGTCAATGTCAGCCATAATACGCTCGTAAGTCTGAGTTTCCTCACCTGAAAGGTCACGCTTCTCAGATGCTGCATTGTCAAGCAAAGCCTTAGCTTGCTCGTATGCTGACTTACGGGCTTCTTGCTGGATTTTAATAAAATCAGACATGGAAGTCTCCTATAAATAAATTGAATGAGGGATACCTGTGGTGCTGACACTCAACAGACGTAGCGGTGCTGACACTCAACTACTAACTTAAGTTTAGTAAGCAAAAATAACACGCTTAAACAAGTGACCCCCCTAGTGTGCATTGTTAATAGGCAAGGGGGGTGCTGTTAGTTTTACTTTAGCAGATAAAAGAAAACCCCACCAAGAAAAGGGATTAACCTGGTGGGGGTCGCTAGAAAAGGGAATAACTAGCGAGTCTCTTTCACTTCAACAACTCTAACCTCTTTGGCTGGAGTGTCAATAGCAACAACAGCATCAGCAAATGCTTCTGACAAATCTTTAATCTCACCGACAACAGGGTTACCAGCGACTTCTAGTATAGCTGCAATAATCTGTTCTTTAGTAGCCATTAGAGCATCTTTCCTTCAAGTTCATGTTTCAACTGTTTCAATACTAGCAGATTTACTTCAGGCTCAGACTCAACTTGTACTACCGTTTCAACAGGTTCTACACTACCAATTTCACCTTTAGTCATCTGTTTGATAACATTCTCTAACAAACCTGCTTGGTCTGGAGTCAAAGAATCACTAATCTCCAAAGCAAGAAGAGCATCAGATAATTTTTCTGTATCAATGTCATCTAAAGAACGCACCTGAGCAACACTCGATTCATAGGCTGGAAACGTAACAATACTTACTTCTAGCAATCTTACAGACTCCAGAGTTCTAACATTACCATCAGGAGACCAAGAATCAGACTGCACATTGAAACCAAAAGACATCTTATCTATGTCACCACGTTGCATAAGGATACTCAAATCCTTACCACGAGTAGTAGGAGCGAGTTCCGCTTCAACCCTCAAACCCTTAGAGTCCTCAACTAGACGCATAGTCCCAGAACGAGTAGAAGCCAAAGGTTCACCAGAGTCGTGATTCCAAAGCAACTTCACATCATTACGAGACTGAAGAGAACGCTTAAAAGCACCAGGAGCGATACGCTCAATAAAAGGTAACGGCTGGCTATCGCTATTGAATACGGCAGCATAACCAGTAAAAGTTAGTTTATCCCCAACAGCACGAATCTCAAACTCTGCATCAGAAACACGAGTCTCAGAAATAGGTTTCAACCCATTAATTTTACGGAGAGTAGCCATAATCTTTTCAGCCCTATTATTAGCTCTCGCAACAACATCACTCATCAAATTCCTTTGTTTATTTGATTCTCTATCAACAATACCACTTGACCAAGTAAAGCCAGAATCTCCGCCCCACGCATCCCACATAATTCTCCCATTACTAGGGTTACTTGTGTTATGGAAATCTTTACCTTTTTTATCAACTTCATGTCTTGAAAAAAACGAGTACATCCGCTTGACCACACTCAAAGACATTGACCTGCCCTGCACAATGTCAGTAGCCCTACCCCAACCAACAGGAGTACCAGCACCAGTAGCCTTACCCTCTTCTTTCCAACGCAAAGCCCTAGCAGCCGCCACCTTCATACCCTGTGTAGGCTTATAGACAGCCACAGCCCTATTAGAAGAATCCTCAACCATAGGTAACTTAGCAGGGTCTTTCGTAGAAATACCTAAATCAGCATAGCCACGCCTAGCATCAGGATTATTCTCAATAGCCAAAACAATGTCATAAGTTTTCAACAACTCTTCAGCCTTAGCCTTCTTAAAAGAATTACTATTAGCACTAGAGCCAGGATTCATGTAAAGACGATTATAACTAATGTCAACATAATTCAAAAGTTTAGTTGTCGCATCCCTAGTAGATTCAGGTCTACCAGTAACAAGTAAAACATCAACATTCAAAGACTCAACATAGTTGTAAGTTTTATCTATACGCCTACCAGCATGAATAAGAGTATCGTCAATGTCAACGATTACAGCCTTCTTACCGCCAGCTTTACGTTTACCGTACTCGCCACCAGGTTCAATTTTTTCAGCCAACGACAAAGCAACCATCTGACTAATAGCACCTGCTTTAGAAGTATGGCAACCTAAAGTTTTAGGCATACCTTTTTCAACTTTGACAGTAGCCCACCCAGAACAATCATCCTGTTTGTCGCTAATGTAGTAAGGCATGTATCTTCCTAGCGTTACGCTAAAACATCTATCTGTGCTTGCACAATAGCGATAGCAGACTTAATTGTCTCTATGTTGGCTTTTAAACGTTCAACTTCTTCAGTATTGCCGATAGTTTCAGCGACAGTCTTTGCTTCTTCGTTATGCCAGCCTTCAACATTCAACTGTTCAAGTCGAGTATTCAATGTTTGTAGCTTGTATTCGTTTGATACGTTAAATTCAGACATCATGTTCCTTCTTCCTATTAGACGATGTTATCTAAAATAGTATAGACAACTCCAGTTGGAGATACTGCAACAAGTTTAGAACCAGTCAATCCAGCAATAACTTGTATTCTTACTTGATTTGTAGGAGCTGCGGTTGTTGCTGTTGCTCTTTCAAAACGAATACTTCCACCAGAGTTAGCTTCACCCATAACGCTATAGGAGTTAGTTGTTGTGAATGTAGGTGAAAATACTCCACCAGCAGGATTTATGCTTGCTAATGCTGTTCCACCAGAGTTTTGCCATTCTTGTAAGTTTGCAGATTGACTAGCAACACCTGTAATCATAAGCCCAACATTTGCAGCAGACCTAGTTTGAATCTGAATATTTGCAGCATTGAAATAGAAAAGAGAACCTGTTTGGGTAGTATCAGTAATGTTTGTAAGTCTTAAAGTTCCATTATTTGAAATCATGGCGGCAGTTCCACCAGCAGAAGTTTGCCATTCCTGTAAGTTAGCAGACTGACCGCTTGCACTTCTAACAACTAAACCCTTAGTTCCTGCACTTCTAGCCGTAATGCTCTTTTGTGCAGGGACAGAAGCCGTACCTGCAATACCAGCCTGACCAGCAGTAAGAGCAGAAACTATTGTAAAAGTTGTTGAAGTAATAGCCGAAATAGAAAAAGTACCATCATAAGTTCCACCAGTAGTTGATGCAAGAGTAACCAAATCACCAACACCCAGACCATGAGCTGAAGCCATAGTTACAATCGGGTTAGCACCAGTAGCAATAGATTGAATAGTTCCACCAACAGGAGACAAAATAGGTTGAAAAGAACCTGTAAATGCTTGAGCTACAGCATTACGGCCACCAACAATTGTTCCAGCAGAGTTCTGTATCTGAAAAGCGTTTGCTGTGGAATCTGTAAACATCTTGGCATTAAAACCACCCTGTGTAGACCCATAAGGGGCAGAGTTAACCATAGCATTACCATTTACGGCAGTACCACCAGCAACAAGTTGTCCGCTACGGTTAAATATTCCTATTGGAGTTGCAAAAGAGTTCTGCCACTGTTGCAAGTCTGATGTGCCAGCAGAGTTACCTTTTACAATTAATGGAATAATAGTTGAGGTTACAGCGTTGATAACATTTTGCCCTGAAGTAAAAACACCAAATGGAGATATTTGAGCGACTGTTCCACCGCTAGAGTTTTGCCACTGCTGTAAATCAGTTGTTTGAGTAGCATTACCTACAACAGCCATCTGAACTCTATCGTTGCTACCAATAACTGCTAATTGACCTGCAGCTGAGATTGATGCAACACCAACAGTCATTCTTTGTGTTGTAGCAATCTGACCGCTATTAGAAACTAATGTTGCTGTTCCACCACCAGAATCTTGCCACTCTTGTAAGTTAGAAGATTGAGAAGCAGCACCTCTAACAACAACACCTACTCTAGTTGCAACAGGATTCAAAACAGTAAAATGTGCTAAACCACTAGTAGTATTTGAACCTGTTGTTAATCTTTGAGAAGTAGCAATACCGCCAGCACTAGTAATAACTGCCTGAGCCGTACCACTTGAATCTTGCCATTCTTGAATTGAAACAGACTGCGAACTTGCTGCTCTAACAACTACACCTTTATTTGTTGAAACAGAGGATAAAACTGATAATTGTCCATAACCTAAATCTGTTGAAGAACCTGCTGAAATTTTAGGAAAATTACCATTACCTGAAGCATCAACGCTGGCAATTGCTGTACCTGTTGAGGTTTGAAATTCTAGGATGCTTGCTGTCGCTGTTGCTGAAGCTCTACGCAAAACAAGAGGCATTACAGTGTCGCTCTGAGAAGTAACAATCTGACCGCCTACAGTAAAAGTATTGGCTGAACCTAAAGTAGCTTTACCTGATAAATCGGATACAAGATTAGTGACCTGACTTTGAGCGACAGTACCCGAAATGTTTGCAACAGTACCACCAACATAATCACTAACCTGGCTACGAGTTATTGAACCTGAAAGACCTACAGCCGTACCTGAAAGAGTCGAATAAACCGCAGTACCAGCCTGTTGAGCAGTACCAGCCGAAGCAACAGTACCACCACTAAAATCACTTATCTGAGAACGAGTCAAAGACAATAAAGCCTGATTCAAACCAATGCTACCTGTGCTAGTAATTACTCCACCAGTAAGCGGTGAAGTTGCTGTGACACTTGTTACACCTGTCTCACCTGATACAGCAAAATTCCAGTTGTTATGTGAACCTGTACCGTTGAACTTGTCAACAGTAACAATAATTGTTCCGCCACCAACATAGTTAGCCGTACCTTCCATGTAGTAGGTAGGTGTGTCACTATGTATTGCCCTAACCCTCATACCTGTTACAAAAGCACCTGCATAACCTGAAACTAGAGTAAAAGTTTTTAGACCTGTGCCTAGAGTGATAGTCGAGTTTGACGTGACACCTGTATAGCCGATACCTGAAGCACCTTGAACACCTGCACTGCTTAGTTCAACTAGCACTGTTGTCTCAGTAGTTGTTACTGTTGTTGTACTCATCTAGTCACATTTCCTACCATGTTAAAGGCACCCTGTAAAAGTCTTGTCACCGCACTACCTGAAGAAATAAGTTCTAAATCATAAACATAAGAACCAGCACTAACAGCAGCTGACTGTGTTGAAGTAATGTTGACAAGAATAGTTCCAGCAGTTCCACCCAAAGTGATACCTGAACCGCTAGTATTCAAATCAATTAATGCTGTAGAAGCATCAGCAGCTTCACGAACCTGCATTTTTGCAGTAAAACCAGTCCAGTTCAACGCTGTACCACCCTGAGTTACAGTAAATGACTGGTCATAATCTGCACCTTGATAAGCAGTAATATTATATGCACCTGGAGTTATCATTATGCCCCCATACTCTGTGAATTAGGTTGATTAGGGTCTCCTACATGTGTAGGGTCATTAGCAGGAAGAGACTGTGCTGGAGATTCAACCTTTACAAAAGGAATGTAAGGCAACCCAAGTTCCATAAGTACTGCTTCAGGGTCAAACCCAGCAGCAATCAAAGTATCAGCCATCTTCACCTTAGCTTCAGTCTCAGACAGGTCAGCAGCATTAATGTTCACGTTAGCCAAAGGAACTCTAAACGCATCACCACCAGCAACTGCTGGCTCATCCTCTAACTTCTTAATCTCATTGATTGATTTGAAACCAGCCTGAGTAGCAATCGAATACGCTTGATAACGGCTCTGAAGGTCTCCACGAAGAAGAGCAGAGAAATTAAATTTGATAAATGCTGTACTAGGTAGGATACGGCTGTAAGCCCACTCAATCTTCTCTAAAATAGGTCTTAACGTGTGAGAAATAAATTGAAGGTTATTTTGCTCAACAGAAGCATAACTAGCAGTACCAGGAATACCGAGCATGTGCAAAGGAATGTTGAAGGCTCTAGCAATCTCTTCGACAGCGAACCTACGAGAATCAAGGAACTGTGCTGAATCATTAGAGACAGTAGTTGAAACATACTTTGCTCCACCAGACAAAATACCTGTCTTATGTGCCTTACGGAAACCCTTATGACGTGAATCAAATGACTCTCTAAGGTCTTTAGCTTCTTCAGGGGTTAACTCGCCAGGATACTCGATAACACCATTAGTGGTAGCACCCTGAGAAAAGAAACGAGAAGCATAAGACTGCAAAGCAGTAGCAACACCCAAAGCATCTTTCAACTTATCTACCCTAGATAAACCAATCAAAGCACCTGGAGTTGCTAAATCAATGATGTGAATAACCTCATCAGAGTTCAAAGTCTTTTTTTCATCAGCGTAAACAAAAACCTTACGACCAATGGCAGAACGTCTAACTTCCATCTTTGTCGGGTCAAGAGCAACAAGATTTACAACATCACCCTTATTATCTCTAAAAACACGAGTATAAGAGTTACCGTAAACAAGAAGAGAAGCAACAATAGACCCATAGTGTGCTTGACGTGTAGTATCAATGTCTGGCTGGTCAATCCAAGTAGGGCGTGGGCGGTAAGGCTTACGTTCACCATCAACACGAATAAAAGAATCAACAGGCAAAGTAGAAATAGTGTCACTGATAAGGCTTATAGCAGAGAAGAACGCTACAACCTCATAGGCTGTATTACCGTTTATGTTTACGCCAGCTTGACTTTCAATAGAAAAATCTCCACCATTAGAGAAAATGCTTTGATAAGAAATAGAGCGTGTACTAAGAAGCCTATTAAGCATTATTTATCCATTCCAGAAGCCAAGCCAAACAAAAGTGTTCCAGCACCCAAAACAATTAAACCTGCTGGTAAAAAAATCATTCCCACACCTATAGCAACAATCCCAATGCCTACTGCCTGAACTATTGAAGAAATCATGTTCACCTATCCGTAAAACTTGGGTACTATACGCTTTTCTATTTTAGCCCCTGCTCGGTCATACGCCAAGATAGCTGCAACAGCAGCGTCAATCCTGCGGAGACTAGAACGGTTCTCTTTCACAATCCTTACACCAAGATTATCACTCTTTACAACAGCATTACTTAGATGACGTGCCAACAAAGGGTTACCGTCATGTGTAATACGTTTTTCAACTACAGCATCAAAAAAAGCGGCACACGCTGGAATCATGCGTTTCGCTGAAGTAGACGGCCACTCCACGATAGGGACACCAGCATCAGCCAACGCTTCCATAGACCTCTGCCAACGGTAAGGGTCACAAGCAACCTCACGAACCTTATACTTCGCACAAAAGTCCCTGATAGCGTTCTCAGCATCAAGAATGTCCACACGCCAAGTATCATCAGCATCAACAGGTTTCTCCCAAGCCTTCACAAGAAACACATAAGGTTTATCTTCTTCATGTCTAGGCTTACGACAACCCACAATAACAGTCGTATCTCCAGAGAACGAGCCATCAAAGCCCAACACATACTCGGCATCAGGGTCTAACTCTTCAGGCTCGGCTACAGAATCCCACATACCAGTAGGCAACCAACTAATCTGAGAACTAACCCACTGATTACAACGCTTAGTCCTAAACTCAGACTCAGGAGTACGCAACACAGCAGACTCATAATCTGATAAAGCACAAATGTCATCTATCCCAGGATTAGCGATACGCCAAGTCTCTTCAAGCCTATGATTTGCTTCCATAGGGGCTTCCCACCATCCCATGAAAAAAGTTGGGTCGATAATTTCACCACGAGCCACCTTCTGACCATATTGGTAAAGAGAATAAGCAATACTGTCCATACCCGTAGAGTCAGTCTTAACCCCAGCAGTAGTAATCGCAATCATCGAAGCCATGTTACCTCTAGCACCCTGAGCCAAAGACATAACATCAAACAGCTCCCTATTGGGCTGGGCATGTGCTTCATCAAAAATCACACATGTTGGGCTAAGGCCCTCTTTACTGAACGCTTCAGCAGACAACACACGATAAACAGAACCAGTAGAAGGAACTTCAATCGCATCCCTATACAACTTGACCATCTCCATCAAATCAGGGTGAGCTTCAATCATTTTCTTCGCATCGCCAAACACGATACGAGCCTGGTCTTTATCGGCAGCACACGAATAAACCTCTGCACCATTGATACCCTGAGCCAACAAGCCATACACGCCAAGCGTAGAAGCCAAAGCCGACTTGCCTTGTTTACGGGGCATACCAATCAGATTGATGCGATGCTTCAAACCCTTATCGTCATAAGCGTAAACATGGCGCAACAACTCTTTCTGCCAGTCACGCAACCGCAAAGTAACCCCAGCCTTACCAGCCACAGAGTCCTTAGTGATAATTCCAAACGTCTCAGCAAACGCTATAACCGCTTCACCCTTACCAGCAGCAATCTCATCATCCGAAACAGGGGTCAACCACGCTGGCGGCCAACTATCCATGCTTATCCATAAAATCAGCCAACTTAGATTTAGCCTTCACCTCAGCCAAACCATAACGACTACGGTCAACAGGAGTCCAAGCCATCAAAGACAAGTTAGAAATAAGACTTCTCTCCAAATCACGCAACTGTCTACGGTCACGCCACGAATCATCATCACCCCTAGTGACCCTCTCAGCAAGAATTCCACGCAACTCATCACGCTCATCTAACATCTCAGCAGTAAGTTGCACAAGCCAAGCATCAGTACGCCCCAACCACAACTGACCCTTACCCCACGCTTCATCCCAAAAAGCCATACCAGTCACACCCAACGGGCGCAAAGGAACAGGCACACCAGTCAACTGGGGCAACTCAACAGCATCTTTCGGCAAAGGCCGCCTACCAGGGTTACCGATAAGACGTTTCTGCTCAATAGGCTTCGGGGGATTAGGCATAAACACTCCAAGACTCGTAGATGACTTGTATCCCAAGCCTAACACCTTAAATGGTCTGAACTGCTACTTTATGCAAACTATGGCGGGCGGGGTGTCAGTCCAAAAAGCGGTTTTAGAAAATGACCCACTCCCCTCTAGTTTATTTACCTCGGTAACTATTACCTAGGTAAGTAAATCTTTAGGTTAAAGCTAATCCCCTAAACCGTTAAGGCTTAGGGGTTAGCGGTGCTTAGTTGCTAGTCTTTGTAAATCTTTAGGCAGTCTTTACATATAGGCGCTTTAGTTACTATGGTCACTACATTAAAGTAACTGAAGATAGGGTAATCGCCTAGTGTGTCTCCACACTCTCCCGCTTTGGTTTCTCGGTTGTATAGGTGACGGGTTATTTCGCTTAGTAGGTCACCTGCTTGACCGTTGCCATAGGTCATCTGGTGGTTAAGGCTTGTAGGGTAAATCATTAGTTCACCTGCTCTTGTGCCTTGTTGTGAGGGTACATGTTGCGACCTCTCCACTCTCCGTTAACTGTCCATTCGTCTAATGTGTAGGTGTTGCCTAGTAGTGTCCAGTAGTTGAGAAAGCCAGTCATTTCGACATCTTCCTCTAAGTAGATTAGGTTTAGGTCTTGGTAGCCGTAGCCAGTCGCGAACTGTTCCGCTTGCGGTAGTTCCTTAAGGTCTACCTCTAGCCAAGCATGACCACTATCGGCGATTAGTCTAAATATCTTGTGTGTCATTAGTTCCCTTTCAATAGTGTCTGTAGTGTCTTAATCATTCCGTCTAAATATGCTCTGTCATAGTCTGTAAGTGGTTTGCCGTTGTTTCTGTCCTCTGCTTTATTTAGTAAAGCGTTATTTAGCATTACTTCCATAGTTGCTTTTAGTATTGGTGTCATTGCTGTTCCCTTTCTTTCGTGTGTTGTTTAGTACGGTATAGCCAGTACACATATGAGCGCGTAGAGTGTGCCTAATATTGCTAATAGTGTTAGTAAGTCTTTTAGGTAGTCCATTAGTTACCCTCTCCTAGTTTCTCTCTAGCGCTCTTGGCAACTCTCATCTGCTCTAAATATGCTTTACGGCTACTATTTATAAATAGCAGGTCTTTAGGGTTATCGGCTCTAAGGATTTCCCCTTGGTCTAGACTTTCAAGTCTGCGACTAATTCTAGAGATTTCTGTGTCTAGCAATTCAGCAACTAACTTTAATTCTTGGTTCATGATTTCCCTTTCGTTGTGTTGTTTACTACCCTGTAAGTTTCTCATATCCCTAGCGTAAACCCTAGCGATTTTGATAACAGAATGGTAACGATTTGATATCATAATCGTTATAAAAGTTGCTTGCTTTTTAGGTCTAAATATGCTAGGCGATTAGGTGGTCTTAATTCTTTCTTTTGGCGTGTGTTCCTAGCATATTGTTAGGCAGATATCAAGCGTGTTTTATAACGATTTGATAACGCTCTCGAACACTTGTTCGGTAAAACAGGCTTGCGAGGTTGCTCGTAGCGACACTTTTAGAGGTGTCCCCTTATGATAGTTCATTCTAGGGGTTAAGGCTCTCTATCGGGCTTACAAGGCGTTTTAGAGGGGTAGAGATTTCGTAATTTTAGGATAGTAGCCGTTAATCGTTCGTGTCCTAACGACTTTTTAGGGTAAGACTAATCCCCTTAACCTATCGGCTAAGGGGTTAGTTTCGTTGTTTTGGTTAGTCTGCTCTAATGCTGTTAATGTCGTAGTTCTGAACCTCGTATCTATGGTCTACCGTTACGATATCGGCGTCTACAAGTTCCGTCATGTCCATATCTTCAAGATTCGTTCCCCTTGTGTGCTTAATGGTAGCGGTTGCGGATATGGTGAAACTGACTTCGGTTTCTTGCTCTATCTCAAGTTTAAAGATTTTGGCTATATCTTCATTAATTCCAAGGTGATTCATCTCTTCCCAATATTCGTTAAGAAAGCCGTCAAGTTCATTAACCCTAGATTCTAAAGTCGTTAGGTTTCGTTTAGTTCCCTCATGGTCTGCCTTCAAGCCGTCAATCTCGGTCTGTTTAGCCTTAAGTAAGGTGATTAGATTAGCGGTGATATCATCGCCCAGCATTAAAATGCCTGATATCTCCTGCTCAACTTTTGAGATATTGATTTCGGTCATTAGTTCACCTCGCTTTCGCCTGTAATGCCTAAAGCCTGTCTAAAAGCCTTAACCTGCGCTAGGCACTTATCTAAGTCCGCCTGAATCTGATTCACTAGCCAAAACTTATCGTTTGGTTCTGTATATGAGGTTCTAAGGACTATGCCGTCATAGTCTTCAAGTTGCTTAGAGTAGAAACTAGCCATAGTTTCAGCCCGTCTTAATTGCTGGTTTAGATTCATCTTTATCCCTTTCTAACGGTGACTATCTGCCACCTATCCATATCCTTACATATCCCCAAGGGTAAACGCAACCTAGTTTGATAACAATTTGATAACGGTTATTTACGGCAGGTCATAGCACAACCCTAGGCATAAGTCAAGGATATTTAGGTCACAATTTGATAACGGTTTCTTTATCTAATCGTTATCTTTTAGCCTTGCTTTATCGTGTTTATCATGCTAAGAATTTAGAGGTTATGTTAGATATCTTTTATCGAACATATGTTCGCCTCATGTTTTTCGCGCGTGTCGCCAAGGGGCGGGGCGGGGCGACCCCAAGGCAACCCCGCTAACCCCTGAACCAGATTCTAACCAAATTCTAACCAGATTTTGACCAAATTCTAACCAAATTCTGACCGAATTTTAGTAAACTGCCGTAACTTTATTCGTGTACACATAGGCATAACGCCAAGGATTTTCTTCGTAATCAACACCAAATCTAGCCTTAATGTCTGTAAAATCTGCCCAGTTTAACGCCTTAGACACCGCTAACCCAAGGTTATAGATAACCTCAAAACTCCTTTCAGTGCCTACACCATTGCCTTTAAGGTGTCTTTCATTCTTTAACTTTCCAAAGCCTAGATATTGTGACATAACATAGTTAAGATTCCAAGACCTAACATGCCCTAATCTTTCATCAAAATACCAGAGGTTAACCGAGTAATACCAAGTCATATTAGAACTACTTGTCTTATGAATAACGACTTCAAAACTTCCGCCTAGTTCGTTAACGATAGCGTGTATCTGCCTCGCGTAATCTTGCGCTTGTGTTTCTAGTTCTTGCTTTTCTTGCTTGTTCATGTTGTCCCTTTTCTTTAGTTGAGTAATGCTTATAGTTAGACCATACACGAACACAACCCTAAAATTCTAAAATTGCGTAAATTAGTTATAACAAAATCGTTATCTTTTTTAGTCGTGTCTAGGCTTTTTATATGCTAAGACTTGTGAGGTTATTAACCTAAACCCCTAACCTATTAAGGCTAAGGGTTAGGCTATTGGCGTGAGGTTGTTTCTGACCGAAACTGAACCAGATTATGACCGAATTATGACCAAATTCTAACCAGATTCTAACCAGAATATGACCAAATTATTCGTGTGGAATATGACCAGAATTAGAGAAACTGCTACAATCCCATTCACCAAGAATAGCTTTACGGATAGACAAAACCCCAATCGGATTATGCTGTCGAATACGGTCTTTCGCTTGTGTAATCGTATCGGCATAAATAAAACCACAAGTCTTACCTAAACCAAGAAACCCAACCGAACCAATACCAAACCAATAATAGTTTTTACCGTCGTACATATCTAAATCAAACATTAGTTTCTCCCTTTTCTATTCTTAGTTTCATTTCCCTTATCAACACCACAAGCCGAACAATACGGCTTTACGCCAATCCATTCGTGATTACTTAGACATTCCAAAATAATCTCTTCCATTAGTCTCTTCCTTTTATTGTGTTGCCTAAGTGTTGAATACTTGTAAAAATTCCTAGCGTAAAAACTGCTAGTAAAACCATTAGAACTACTGCCACCGTATTCTTAGCAACAGTGTTATCTTTCTTAGCGCTTTCATACCATTTAGGTAAGAATTCTTCAGACATTTTCGTTTCTCATTTCCTGTATCTTATCTAAAACAAGATTCCTAACTTCATAAATAACGCCATAATGAGATATTGCATCAGTCATTTCATCTAATCCTTTTTCCTGTATAGCTAACCAAGCCTTATTAAATTCCTCTTGGTTATGTTCGTAATCTCCGCTATCAGGCCAATCGTAAAGTGATTCTTTACTTATCCAATCAACAATAATTTCATCTTCTAGCGTGTGAACTTTCAATAGTGTTTCTATTAGTTCCCTTATTTTCATTTTCCCTTTTCCTTTTCTTTATACTAAATCAGCAAACTTTATTTCGTCTGACTGTTCATCTGTAACATAACCGCAACTATCGCAAACATGAACATCACCGTTAGCTATAGGTTTATCGAACCTGCCACCGCAATACTCACAACCATAAGTAAACGGATAACAAGGTTTACACTTACCATTCCCGCAACTATACATTTAATCATCTCCCTTTTCTTCATCAACAACATGAATCACACTAACCTCGGCAGAAACTAACATAACCTTTTCTAACCCCGAATTATTAGTATGATAAAGTTTTTCATCTTCAATAATTACTTCATGCCAATCTAATTCTTTATCGCTAGTAATCTCAAAAACTCTAACTAACTCGACAACATAAGTTTTCAATCTTCATCTCCCTTTATCTCTTTAACGATAAACCAATCATCACCGTTATCTTTACTGAAATAACTTTGGAACTCTTCTTCATCTCCAAAATAGAACCATACTCTTTGGTCGAAAGCATCATCATTACATAACTGTTCATACCTAGTTTTATCGTTCATAATGTAAACTTCTTGAATTTCAGTTTCATCATAAGTTAGCCATTGAATCTCTATTTCAGCCCAACGCCCATTTTCTGTATACTCCATTATTTCCCTTTCTTTACCCATAGAACAGCAGACCTAGGCGCTCTCTCAATGTTACAAATACGCTCAATGGCTTCATCTGTATCTTGCGCCCAAATACCAAGACGAATTTTCCCTTTATCGTGTTTTAGACACACGACAAACATACCGCCATATCTGCCGTCAGCGTTCCAATTATCAGACATTATCTTCTTCCTCTTCTTCATCATTACAATCACAATCTTCATAACAATCAGGGCAACCATAACCCTCAATATGGTCATACTTAGCTTTATCTTCATCAGAAAGCCACTCAACAAAATCAGGGCTAGTACCTACAGGTATTCTATTCACAAACCTGCCAGACCCAAACGAGGTATCTTGATTACACCAAACACAATTATTTCCAATATCTAAAGTAGCCATTAGTTTTCTCCCTTTTCTTCATCATGTGTGTAATAAGCATTAGAACACTCCACACACATATAAAGTTCTTCTTCTGCTATGTCTTTCTGTATAGCGCAACCACACTCTTTACACGCTACCCAAGGAATAACCTTGGCAGTAAATAAGTGTTCCTCAATAAAATCAACTAACAAAGAAACGCCAATACTGTTCTTATGCTTATCTGTATCTATAAGCAGACTATGTATGTTTAGTAATTCCCAAGTCTGTTCGATAGTTATGTTACTCATTTATTTCCCTTTCTTTACTAGCCATTGTTGGCTACAAGAACTACAATACAGATTCGACACGACAAAACAAGAACATTTTATAGACCGTTATAAAACCGTTATAAAAGCCAAAAACCCCCTAGCGGACAAAGACTAGATGGTTAGGCTTGCTATCTGGTATCGGGTATCACAACCAAATTTTAGAACCAAATAACCAAAATTTAGGTTAGTGGCTTATTGCCACGCTTTTCATTACAACTCTTATGTGCTGGTAGCAGTAAAGCGTTAGAACCAAATTCAGCAGGATTAACATGGTCAGCAACCCAAGGGTCATCAAACCTAGCCCCACCACTACACAAATGACATTCCAAAGCCGTTTCACGAACCAATTTTGCTCTCTTACGGTAATCACCAGAATACTGTCCCGTCAGTTTCTTTACGGCAGCCCGTTTAGCGTTATGTAAAGATTGAACCAAATTCTCGTGTTCATCACAACGATTACCGCCCTTAGTTAGTATTCCGCAATCAAGGCAAGGCTTAGGAAACCTACCCATTAGATTCACAATGACTTACCGCTTGCTTTTCAGTCTGAAACTTAGACCAACAGTTATCAACCAAATTCTGGCTCAAACTAAAATACGCAACCAAAATGCCTACAACCAAAATAATGTTCACAATAACCAAAACTTTTTCAAACAAACGAAGCTCATAACCAAACATTAGATTCCCTTTCAATCTTTACCCCACCCAGTTCCCTTGAACTGTAGAGATGGAGTACCAAATAGTCTAACCAAATTTTCGCCACATTGTCCACACTTTTCAGGAACTTTATGTTCATCTTGAATAGAAATAGTGACTATCTCTGTATGCTCATTGACACACTTATATTCATAGACTGGCAAATAAATCATCTTCTTTCTGTTCACTTGTGTTGATAGCGTGTTCTAGTCTGCCAGCAATGATAGGTAAATACTCTTCAGTTAGTTCGATGCCAATAAATTGTTTGCCTTCTAGAATAGCGGCTTTGCCTGTTGAACCAGAACCTGTGAAAGGGTCTAGGACTGTTCCGCCTTCAGGTGTAACTAAACGAACCAAATAACGCATTAAAGCTGTCGGCTTGACTGTCGGATGAAAGTTTTGTTTAGGTGGATTGACAAAAGTTCTGTCAGGACATTCACAAGGCTTTAAGATAGATGCACCACAAATAGCACATAACCTGCCCAGCCCGTTGCCTTTACCAGCCGATTCTTGTGCAACCAAATCATCTAAACCTTCATTACGGTCTTTCTTGTTTGCTTTAGCAACATAAAAGAACCTACTCGCCCCACCACTGCTTGCTTGATTTACTACTCTGCGAACATACTGTTTGCCATAAGTGTTAAAAGTTTCTTCGTCATGTCCTTTTGTCATGCTGTTCATAGCACCTGAAGTTAGTGTGCCTGACTGCTCATCGAGTAGTTGTGCTGTGTATTCGTCAAGGATAATGTTTGCAGGGAAACGCCCTTGAGCAGATACAGGTTGTATTTGATTACTTCCAGCCATATTCAAATCACCACGTATTGCATTGCCTGTCATACGTTTTACAGCTGCATCTAAAACACTCTGGTCTAATGCTTCTATGCGTGTTGCATCAATGTTTAGCCCACCAACACCCCACTGCAACACATTGTCTGCTACAGTCCCAACCAAAGGCTTACGACCAACCACAATAGGTTCAAAAGCAGGTTTCAAAGCTGTACCCCAACCATCCCACTTCTTAGCATCATCAGTAGCAGGAGCAGTTTGATAAATCTCAGTAACATCGGCTTCATACTCGCCTAAACTTGCGTGTGTTTTTGCCCCAATATGTTTTGAACTTCTAGCAGTCCCAGTTGCCTTGTATGAACCTATAACTTCACGTTCAGCCCCTGCCATCTTGTCTATGGCTTTACTAATGTTGTGCGACTTAGGAAAACCAGAACCATACAACCAAGCAATACTGTCACGCATCTCAAAACCAGCATCCTCAATAGCAACCGCAAGCCTATGCCAAGTCCTGCTACCACCAAACGCCAGAATGTGACCACCAGGCTTCAACACCCGTAAACACTCACGCCAAACATCCACGTTATAGGCAATACCAGAATTATCCCAACTCTTACCCATAAAACCAAGTTCATACGGTGGGTCAGTAATAATCGCATCAACCGAATTATCGGCAAGCGTAGGTAAAACATCTAAACAACTACCAAAAAATACTTTAGCGGTTTGTAAATCTATTGTTGGGTTCATTCTTCTTCCAGAGGGTCGTAGGTGGGTTGAAAACCTAAAGCTACTTCTGTATTAGTAAGTAGCGTTGAATCTTTTATTTCTTGTGTTGTTTGTTTTTCTGCGTGTTTGTGCGTTCTACGCCAAGATTTGATTAGCGTTATTTGCTCTGGAACGTCAGTTTCAAACTCTGCCCCACAAGAACACACTTCACGAATCATTACAACTTCCAGACAGTTCCTGTAAAGTCCTTTTCTTTTTCTAATGCAAAACAAACTAAACCAGGCTGGCTATCTTCACCAGAATTTAGTCTCCACCAGTTACTTCCATTATCTAAAGTTGCTGCTTGAACCCAAAACCTTGATGTTCCCCTATTAGTTGAACCAAGTTCCTGAACCCGTAAATGATGGAAATGACCTGAAACTAAAACTGTTGAAGCTGTTACAGGTTGCTTGCCGAAAGATTGTTTTCTCCACCAATCTGGAATCATGTTTGGGTTATTTGCCTGATGGCCGTGAACCATGCCTAAAACATGGAAGCCGTCACCGAACACATCGAGAGCAAGAGACTCATCTGATAGTGCTGGCTCATGGAAAGTTATGTCAAGTCCAACTTCTTTACATAACCTGGCGAGAGTCCTACCAATGTGGATACCCCAATCATCTGTTGGAGTACCAACCCTCTGCTTATTTACACGAAACTGGCAGTGATTACTTCCAACCGAAAGATAAGTTACAGGAGCAAATTTGACAAGTTCCTTTAGAGTTTCATAAGCCATACTGGTAGCTACATCAACTTGTTGCATAATAGACATAGAATTTGTGTTTAGTTGTGCCATGTCCATTTTGTTGGAAAAACCCTCAATAACATCACCTACATCACAGAATATAATGCGTTCAGGTTTGGTTTCTTTTACCTTGTTTATCAACCGAATTTGTGTTTCAGCGATACGAGCAAACATGGCTTCAGTACCGCCACGATGGTCTACTTTACCCACCTGAAGGTCTGACCAAAGAACAACTAAAGCTTTACCAGAAGCAATCGGTTTAGGAGTTTTAGTTTTAGTTTTTTTAGCCAAAGAATAAAGCAAAGGCAAATCAAGTTTTGAGTTCTTCCTGCGCCAGCGAATTCTTACAGCAGTCATCCACATCGGCTCTAACGGAAATGGTCTTGCAACCTGCCAGCGTGAAATCCTAGGCTCACCAACAATGTCAATCTCATCAGGATTGATACCAGCATCACGCAAGAAACCTTCAATGTCTAAAGGGTTATCGCCTTCAACGGCAGGAAGAGTAGCTTCACCGCCCTCACCATCAAAAATGATGCTAGGATTCCAGCCTTCAGGAATACTAACTTTTGGTGCAGGTGTAGCTAAGTTCTCCAACATGAGCAACGCTTTCCAGTATGGCTGTCAACCGAATAGCGGCTAACTTTCAAACCACGCTCATTCAAAGCAGTAGTTAGAGCAGAATTGTTCCACAAAGGCGATTCTAACGCTTCAACCAGAATTTTCTTATCTGCTTCAGCCAAACTACTGATAATAGTGTTTATCTTGCAGGAATACTGTCTAGTAGTTGGTTTTAGATTTTCAAGCATTAGGTATCTCTAAAACTTCTAGGCTAGTCAATGATTCGCAAAGTTTTCTAATGCTACCGATAACTGTTGGATGAGTGACAGTATTAGTTTCCTCAATAATGTTCGCTATTTGATGTCTAATCTGGTCAAAATCTTCTGACCAAATCAAATTATCATCTCTCAAAAGAGTTAGTGCTTCTTGTGCTTTACTATTCATCTGCATCTCCTTCATCATATGGGTCTCTAGAATCTATTACTTTTGCTAACCAAAAAATACTTACAAATCCAGTAACAAGAATAAGTATTCCGCCTAGCCCTATAGATGTAAGTAGTTCAATCATTGTTTCCTTCTATTTCTATCTTGTGTTCTTTACTGTTATAAACACGCATGATTGAGATGCAAGGGTCATTTTCTTCAAACTCTTTCCATTCAGCTTCACTCATAGGAGTTCCATCATGTGTTTCGCAAACAATGTCACTAACCCAATGGTTATCTCTTCCTATTTGTAGCCATTCACCTAGTTCCATTAGTTTTCCTTTTCTTTGCAGTAATCACATTTTTTACCATAGCAAGAACAATTTTCATTATCACAAGGGTCGCACTCACAATACTCACCATTTATAAGTTTGATAAGTTCTGATGTATTCCAAGTAACTTCATCTTCAGCAGATACATCTTCAATCAACTTGATGATACGTTCCTGCTCTTCATTAGCTGCTATTTCTCTATGCGCTTCTAACATTAAAGCAAGTGTTTGTTTAAAATGTTCTTCAGATTCTTTAGCCATGTCTAGTAGCCAAGTTGGGTCAAAGTTAGGGTTAGTCATCAGTTTCTCCTTTGATAAGAGCAATAGCAGTGTTTAAGTAAATAATTGGCTCTGGCTCATAAAATCCAACTGATAAAAGCTCTTCAGTATGTGCATTTTCTTCTAGCAGTTTGATTATGCGTTCTTGCTCTTCTTGCCTACCATTTTCATAGGCTCGCTCAATCCACTCATTAAGTTTTTCGTTATCTGCCCAAGACATTTTTGATTCCCTTCTTTATGTCAGGCTTGACAAAAAACAGCCAACGATTCTTCAGTCGTAAATACTCTTGAAATAGGTTGCAACCAAATTTATGGTTACCTCTATGTTTACCCATGTTTCCCTTTCTTGTTATGACCTAAATCTATTCCTAAATCCACCCCAAAGTCAATAGCAACACGCCAAAAAGATTTAGCCCTCTAAATGCTGCACAACAACCTCAACACCAGTCCAACCATCAAACGAATAACGCTTGTAAGCATGAAGGTCAACAACCCTGCTGTCATCCACAATAGCCCCACCCTTAGTCATGGCATCCAAACATCCACGCACCAACTTATCCACGTCAGGCATTACAGTCGGAAACTCCCTAGAAATGGAAGAAGGCCTTGGAAGATAAAACCAAAGTTCCACTTCCAAAGCCCCATCCATCGGCTCTTCAAAAAGACTCTTACATTCCTCTTCTATAGCTTTACGC
>Ga0136644_10000830_pt1 | contig 24864 bp, 19 predicted proteins | sample C_130820_EF_Meta_FD_94780 | JGI IMG/M metagenome (GOLD analysis project Ga0136644, IMG submission 94780) | Freshwater microbial communities from Lake Croche, Canada to study carbon cycling - C_130820_EF_MetaG (v2) (version 2) | ecosystem: Environmental > Aquatic > Freshwater > Lake | place...
ATACACATCCCAATACACATCCCAATACACATCTCACTTAAATATTAAAAGCAATGAATTAAAAATGAATGAGATTGAAGAAGAAGATGATGAACCCGTTGATGTATCTGTATTTACAGATGAAAACCATGATTTTATTCAATTTAAAAATAATGTTAAGGAGTGGTTAACAATTGATGATGATATATTAACATTGCAAGAAGCGATAAAACAAAGGAAACGTCGTAAATCAGAATTAACACCATCTATATTAGATTTTATGACACGTTATAAAATAGAAGACTTAAATACACAAGAAGGTAAACTCAAGTATGCAAAATCACTCTGTACTAAACCATTAAATAAGAACTATCTAGTTCATAAACTATCCGACTATTTTAGAGATGTAGAGAAAGGACAAAATCTAACAGCATTCTTAATGGAAAATAGAGATAAGGAAGAAAGAATCAAATTATCAAGAGTAAAAAGCAAAAATAAAGATATAAGTTTTTAACCATTACATTATCAACACCCTGCCCATTATCAACACCCCTGCCCATTATCAACACCCATACCCATATTATTTATATAATTATATAAATAATAGGTAGAATAGAATACCCTATTACATGATTATTTATACAAATATAATTTATATTTTTTCAGTGTATGTATTCTTTCTTTTTTATAATCGACAATTGGTTTTGGGTAATTTTTTAAATTCGTTAAACATGTATCCCAATGATGAATATCATCTATGGAAACATCTTTTAACTCTTTTACCCATTTTTTAATATATAAACAATCCGGATCATATAGTATAGCTTGATTCCATGGATTAAATATTCGGAAATAAGGTTGAGAATCCGCACCACTTCCAGATGCCCACTGCCAGTTTCCATTATTGACCATCGGGTCATAATCAATTAAATGTTGAGCGAAATATTTTTCACCAATCCTCCAGTCTACATCTAATATTTTAATTAAAACGGCACTTGTAATTAAACGCCCCCGATTATGCATAAATCCAGTTTCATTTAATTCTCTCATACATGCATCCACCACAGGAAATCCAGTAGTACCAGTACACCATGCATGAATTTTCTTTTTATTATTTTCCCATGGTATTAAATTATATTTTTCCTTTAAAGATTTACCTTCTAGAACATATGGAAAGTAATATCCTAGATAGTAATAAAACTCCCTCCATATGATTTGTTGAATTAATGTATTTTCAATTCCTAAATGGTCTTTGATATAATAATATACTTCTCTTATGGAAACACAACCATATTTAATATATGCAGATAAATGAGTTGTTGAATAAGAAAGTAAATTTCTATTTTCTTGATATTTAGTAAAGACAGATATATTATTTAATATTTCCAATGCATTCTTTCTCCCTCCTTTATGTGTTTTTTTATTATATGTTTTCTTATTTATTTTGGGTATTTGAAGACTATTCAATGCTTCATTAAATCCATTTTTTAAAGAGATGGATATACTGTCTATTTTTTTATTTTTTTTATATTTTTTCGAGAAAAATAAAAAGAAAGGTTTCTCAATATTTGCCTTTTTTACCTCTTTCATAAAAGGGGTATATACTTTATAAGGGGTTTTATCTTTTTTTAAAAATGTTCCTATCGGTTTTAAAAGATAATCTTCTATTGAAAAAACGGAAACATTTGAATTCCATTGTTTTATTTCATTATCTCTCATTTGTGAATACAGTGTATAATCTTGATTAAAATAGATAGAATGAAATGGATATACTTTGTATATGTTATTTAATACTTCTATATTTGTTCCTTGAAATAGGTAGAGAGGTATCTTTAGATTTTGAATAAGAGAATCATTTAAATCACATAGAGACTCTTTAAGAAATTCAAATGATAAGGGGGAGAAATAAGGATTGTCTATAGTTTGTTCAGGTGTAAATATAAAGATACATACTATTTCATTGGATTCTTCATAACATTTTCTAAATGCATTATTATCTTCGATTCTGAAATCACGATGAAAAATGAATAATGACTTTTGGGAGTCTATATGTGAGTCCATATATAAGTCCATATTTTTATATATTATAAATATTTAGATAAAATAGTAAATAGTATGAATGAATTATAAATATTCATATTTTATTTATTATACACTCTGTTTAAGGTCGTGGGATTTTACATTTTTCTAAAATCGTGGGATTTTACATTTTTCTAAAAGTTGTACATACTCTTCATGAATAAACTTATATTCTTCAAGCTTAAACTTATCAATCGCATTTACGACCCCTTCTATAGAAGAAAATGCATTATTTATATCAAGTATATAAGATTTCAAAAACCCCGACATACCAATACAGGTTAGATTATCTGATACGTTAAGAATATTTTTTATGCTACTCAAAATATGTTTGAGGAAATCAATTCGATTCATATATATATCATATTGGTTTTTTATCGTTTTTAGATAATTTGTAAATTGATATATCATTTTTTTAGCAGAAGATAAATAGTTATCTATGTATATATTTGTTTTTCCAATAGATTGACTCTCAATATATTCTATCTTGTTTGTTAAATCATGTGTAAAATTATGAAATACATTATTTAGTTTATTTATATATATATCCACATATTTCAGAATATCACCCATTAATAACTCTCCAATTACACGAGGAAAATCAGAAAGATTTTTTTTAGTTTGTATATCCCTAAATGCAAGGAATAATTGTATGATTCCTATATTTCGAATAGTATAACTTTGAGTATTGTATTTTACCTTTATTTCATGAATTGAATTATCTATGTTGTAATCAATGCGATAATCACATATTTTTACTCTTGTTAATGAGTTTATGGATATTATAGGGATTATTGGAATTTCTTCATTCTTACTATTCCCTTCATAACTCCATAGTGATTCATAATTGTTCGAACTCATTTTGTAAATGTATATGCTTTTATGTATTCAATATAATACTCTACTATAATACTTTAATTATAGTTAACAATTTTCAATTTTTAATTTCTTATTGAATTTTTTTTATAAATATACTATTGAATACTATTCAATACTATTGAATACTATATTTTATGACTTAGGAATCTTACATCTTTCTAAAAGTTGTACATATTCTTCATAAATGATTTTTAATTCATCCATTTTAAACGAATCTGAATTGAGTAGAATATCATCTACTACTGAGAATGAGTTATTTATTTCAACTATATAGGTTGTAATAAAATGGGAATAATTGAAAGAAGATATATTACCCGTCAATGCACTCTCATCTTTCATACCATAATATAGTTTCTTTAGTTCATCTATATTTGACATGTACTTAAAATATAGTTCACGTAGAATATTATAGTGTTTTATTAAAATGTTTATTAGTTTTTCAGATGCTGATAAATAATTATCAATGTATATGTCTATCTTCCCTACTGTTTTTTGTTCTATGTATAACTTTTTTTTTTTACAATCTTCAATGATTACTAGTAACTCCTTTCGAATTTCATTAAAAACATTGCAATAGTACACTATATCATTGTTTAATATTTCACCAATGGTCCTAATAAACTCCATCATATACCACATACTATGTTTTGTATATTGTCCTTTCAGAAGTATTCTTACTAGACTATCTCTTTTTATTATATATACTTCTTCATGGACAAATATTTTAACATAAGGAGTTGTACCTGTATATATTCTAACAACACATCGATATTTATCCATATACTCTACTGTACTCTCTATGGTATTCTCTACGGCATCCTCTGCGGTATCCTCTGCGACATCCTCTGCGGCATGCTCTGTGGCATCCACTGCGGCATCCTCTGCGGCATGCTGCTCTACGATATCCATATCATAAGATGAATTGATTTAAAAATTTTCTATAAGTATAAGGTATTTATAGAAATCATAATATATATTTCAATTTTATTTTTGTCTATATTATATACTTATTTTAAAGTAACCTAATAATTTAAAATCCATATCATAATACTCATTAATACGTTTAATAAAACTATTATTCATGAGTGTATAATAATCTAAACTTTTACGATATGTAGTATTTGAATTTAAATTAAAATCAGTATATCCAATACGAAACATGTCATCATTTAATGTTTCTGTTTTTAAAATAACAATATTCGATGGAATAACACCATTTGAATCTATTATAAAATTTGATTGTGGCAATTTATGATTATCATAAGAATGAACGGATTGAATATAGTTATCTAGAGAATTATAAATTTCATCTTTATTCATATTAATATTTATTAATTTAAAAAAGAATAAGTCAGACAATGCTCTTTCATATGGATTACGGACAGCAGTAATTATTTGAATCGAATTAAAATCTATGTTAAGTATATCTTTTTTATCATATAATTCCTGATATGTTGCATGTTGAGAACTATGATCCCATAATTTTGATGTTGACATAAATAATTCTAAATTCATTAATTTTGTATTTGATTTAATACATAAATACTGTTCAATGCTTGAACCACCTGTTTTTGGAATATGTATAAATAATATATTTAAACTACGAAAAAATGGCATATATATATAACTATTATAATATTATTAATGGACTTAAACATAAACTACAAAATTATGAAATGAATTTACTTACAATAAATTATGAAATGAATTTATTTACAATAAATTATGAAATCAATTTACATAACTTTATATGACATATTCAAATTTAAAATCAGATATATAAAAATGAATATCATATGGATAATCATCAAATAATAATAATATATACTGTTCTGTATTTTCAACGTTTGTTTTCCATTCAATATGCGTATACTCTCCAACTTTACAATCTGTTAACCATTTATTATAGAATTGTAATGGATAATGTGTTTTTAAACCGAAATTACGATTTATATTTTCTTTTTCAAGAATCGGCATGGAATATATGAACATAATTTTAAAATGAATATATATATTTTTATTTTTACTAGGATAAATAGGTAAACCAATCCATTGATAATTCATATGATTATTCTTTTTTTTACTATAATAATATTGATATGAATTTTCAATCGTCGGACAGAATATAAGTGTAGAATTCAAATTATAATAAGATAGATAAGGAATATACTCTTCATTGAATAAAAATCCATTATTTCTTTCTAGATTTATATTTTTAATATAATATGGATTATTATTTTCAGTATAGTGATTTTTATCAATCATATGAATATATTTTGATTCAATGAATTCCGATACATTATGAAACATATGATATTTATCTTTATATAATGATATATATGAAAAGAACGCTTTTGGAATAATAATAAAATTTGAATCATTTGTTGGAATATTATCAATATAAGGAAGATTATAGAATAAAAAATTAATTTTATTAATATAAAAAGAAATAGTATTTATTTTTTTTTTAAGATATATCGGAAAAGAAATATATAAAATAAATAAATGTTGTGAATAACTAAATAATTCATTTATATTATCTAAATAAAATACATTCGATTTAAATGGTACTTTTTGTATTATAGGATATATATAAATATCTATGTTCCATATAGAAGATAAAATATTATAGATTTGATGTTCAAATGATAAAAAATCATTATTATTATTATTTGTATATGAGGATAAATCTAATAAGATTGCAATTTTAGGAGTATTTGAATAATTATCGATTGTTGTATCGATTGTATCGATTGCATTATATATATAAGAATTCAATGTATCAATAGATAGATTATTCATTCTTATAATTTTGAAATTTTGTAAATATATATATTGAAGTGGAAAAGAGATATATAAAATTTCATCTTCTTTTAATTCGAACTCAAAATCAAAAGATATAGGAGTATTGGATTGAATAGATGAAGACATCATAGATAAAGGGAAAAATTGTTTTGAATGAATTAAAAAAAATCCAGAATGATAACAATATTGAACATTATATATAGTATTTAAAATTATACCTGAAATTTGGTATATTCCTTTTTGAATATACCATCCTAACCATTTCATATCATTTTTAAAAGAACATTCAATAATATTATTATCATGTACAATAAAAGAATTCTCATGACAATAATATTTTTGATATGGAATAATATTTGATTGATTAAAAATAAAAGAATGATGGGTTAAAGAATATCTAAGAGGATAGAATTCTCTCAAAATACGTTTTATAGAATAAACATAATTTGATATTGGGGATATACCAATATGTGGTGAAATAAGTGTGCCATTTATTGTTTTATTTTGTATTATATCATTATTCTTAATCGATTCAATCAATTCCATTGTAATAGGAATATCATTTGAATAATTTTGAAAAGTGATTGGTGGAGATATAGATTTTATATTTTTACGATATATAAATTCAAATATTGTTTGGAGGACGACCTCTTCCGTTTCAAATGAATATAGTTCAGTTGTTCCAAAAAATGTAAGATAGATTTCACATATTTTTATAAAAATATCTTTTTGAAAAAAATTTCCTTCTGCTTGTCCTCCATAAAAGTATTTCTGTTTAAATGATTCTAATAGTTCTTTTAATGGAGATACATTTTGTATATTTTTATGAAAATTGTGCCATGTATCTGATTTATTATATTTAACCAATTGAATTCCATTTTTATATTTTTGGATATGTGTATTTAATCCAGATTGAATAAACATTTCATTTGAAGATAAAAGAACAAATGTATCAAAAGAGATAGATTGAGATAGTGCATATTTAAAATTTTGAATATGAATCCATAATAAACCCTTACCATGAATATAATGATAACGTATTGGATTTATATAAACATTTTTATAAATAGATAAAATGTATTTTTCAGAAAAAGAGTGAAATGTTGGATTAATATGTAAAATAATTTTTGAGTTTGGATTATAATATAATATATTTTCAATATGATTATGAACAATATCTTGTTTTTCATGAACAGGAATTGAAAATAAAATCATCTATTATTTAAATATATATATTTGATTCTTTTTTACCATATATTTATAATTCTGTTGATTATATTTATAATTGGATTGATTATAATGAGTTTATTAACCAGAATTCAAAAATGTAAAATATATAATGATAAAGTGAATATATATGAGTTACCTTTATTAGATAGTTATATACAACAACCCCCAAATGGAAACACAACTGAATACATCATAGAAGACATAATACAATTAGAAGAGTCTGAATATTGTGAAATAAAAGTAGATACTACATTTATATCTAAGAATAAACACTATCAATTATCCCCATTATATATGATATATATACCAATAACACATTTATTTGTATATGGTAAATATTTATTCTATTGCTTACTAGATACAGATAAACAGTATATCAAGAATATGGAAAGAAGAGAGTATATGTCATATTATAAAAAAATGCAAACACTTGGATATAGAAAACACAAATTATTTTTTGAAAGAAATATACAGAGAATAATCTTTGAATATGTGTATGGATTATATATTGATTCCTTTCATAAATTTATCGAAATCATTTAAATCAATTTTAACATGGGGGTCATCCGTAACATATTGATAATGTTTGACCCTGCAACATTTTGATAAATCAATAAACCAATTTTCATTTTCATATTTTTCTTTATCAATGATTTCAATTAATGTTTTCTTTTTCAAGGGGTCCATAAAAATAAGATTGGATATGGATGCTCCATGTTGTGCAATAAGTACAGATGCATGATGGAATAGATAAAATTGTGTAGTAATCGGAAGATATTCAAGTGATATATTAAGAATCGATCGTGATGGATATAACTTCTGAATATGTTTAACAAAATCACTATGATTTATAATACTACGAGTTTCTTTTCCAGACTGTTTCATAAGATAATACGTATCTAATCTTTTTTTATTTCTATGATTCGGTTTCAAATAAGGATGTGTTTGATAAGAGGGATTTATGGAACGTTCAATAATCAATATATCATAATGAATATAAATAGGATATTGAATGAATGTAAGATGTAGAAACCAGTCATGTACTAATTTATAAATCGAAAATGTTAATTTTTTAGAGTATCCTTTACCGATTAAATTCAAATCTCTCTTTCGAAAGGGATCTTTTGGATGAATATCAAAAGAGGGGAATGTTTTTTTACTAATTTCAGATTCTATCTCTTTATAGTTTGTCATATATGATTTTATTTTAATATCAATCGGTAATTCAAATAGGATTCTCCACATAGGACCTAAATTTGAATCAATAATATAAGTGGGAGATATTCCCTTTTTCTGATAAGAAACATAATCGATTATAAGTGGAATTAAAACAGACATTATAAAATGATAATAATGTGAAACTCCACCATGTAATGGATAAAATTTTAATATTTCAATTATCATATATAGTAAGTTATGATATTTATTTTTATTCTAAAAGTTATTTAACAAATTCATTCCAAGTGTCAGATGATAGATATCATTTTCCACTTTTGAACGGTCGCATAAATTACTGGAACATAAGGCATCGGATAACTCATTTTTTATAAAATTACAACCATAATGAATTAGATAAACAAGTGTTTCATTACGAAACTTCATATAATTAAGACTTATCCCTTCATCATGATAAAATGAATCATCTATTTTACTGAGGATATATATGTGATAATCTATAAAATCTTTAATAAACTCATGAGAATAAATAGAAACAGCGAATCCAAAGAAACCTCCTAAACCAGACCCAAATTTAAAATCAAAAGAGTTATTTTGAGGGATGGATATGAGTTCTAATTCTTCTTCCATCTTATAAATATAATCTTTATCAAAATAAGTATTCCATAATCCAGAGAAGAAATGAACATTTGGATAAGAACAATATGAAATATTAAAATGTTCTACCAATCGAGTATTATAAGTTCGGTCATCATCAATGACAATTAATATTTGGTCGACTAACATATCCGAATAATGGAGTAAGGGACCTATATACTTTGATCCAGGACCATAATCATCCTCTAATTCAATAAAAATAACTTTGGGTATATTTTTTAATGTATGTATTACTTCGGGTTTAATTTGTTTATCAAATCTTTTGTATTTTTTACATACTGTAATAAAAATATTTTCAAAGGGAAGCGATTGAGATTGAATAAAATATTCGACTCTTTCAATGAAAGATGGGTCATTCGCTCTACTTGGAATCGTTGAAAGTGCAACATAATATTTTTTATGAGTAAGTTGAATCTGCTGGAATACCTCTTTTTGATTTTTTGTTTTTATTTTTATGATTTGAGTGTTATCTGAATTATGTGAATTATCTGAATTATTTGAATTATCTTTATCTTCAAAATCTTTATTTTTTATAGGAATAAAACATAATGTTATTTCAGAATAAGGAATCAAAATGGGTGATAATAAATGAATAATATTCGTTTTTTCAAAAAATGTAAGTTGGAAAGATATATTTTCAATATTTGACAATAAAACAATTTTATAATTTTCGGAGAAGAATATATTTGGATTTATATCAACGGAATATTTACTTAAATCAATATTCATTTGTTTTATATTATTTTGAGAAGGTCCAATCGTGATTGTTTGATGATTGGATGTTTTAATAAGTAAATTCTGACCCCATCCCTCATTTGAATCTAATCTTTTCACAGTTATTGTAGAATCATTATATGATACATCGAATCGGTCTCTAAAAAGGGGGGAATAGGCATATATTTTAAATTCTGAGTGATTGTCATTTTCAATTGGATGATGAATAATGATTCTATTTTTTGTAGATAATCCAACTGTGATAACATCTTTATAATTTACAAGCATTTTTAGGTTTTGTCCCCATCCACACAATTTATCAACACGCTGAATATATATTTTATTTTTTTCATAGTAAATATAGAATTTATCATTATAATGATTTTCAATAATTTGTAAAGTGATATTTTCATTCTGAAAAAAATTATAATCTACATTTTTTTCATGTAGAAAATAAATTGAAAAAGGGTCCATATATTATAATAAATATTTTATAAATATATAATATGCCAGAGGGTCCAGAAATACAATATTTAGCAACCATATTAAATAATAATTTCAAAAATAAAAGATTAAAAACAGTAAAAATAGTAAATGGACGTTATAAAAAACATGGTCCTCCAGATGGGTATAAAGAATTTATACTCGATTTACCATTATTATGTAAGGATATTCAAAGAAAAGGTAAAGTATTATTTTTTTATTTTGAAAAGGGTTGGGTAATGATTTCAAGATTAGGAATGACAGGTTGGTGGAATATCAATTTTGAAGAGGGTCCTCATTATGAACGTCATATTTCTTATAGGAATGTATTATTCGATTTTTCTTATAAAAATAAAACAGAACAGGTCATTTATAGTGATCCTCGTAATTTTGGAACATTAACATTTACACAGGATAAAACAAAAATAGAGAATGAAAAAAATAAATTAGGATTGGATATTACAGATAGGAAAACAAACTGGAAGAATTTCTATACTGAAATTCAAGAGTTCTTAAAGTTAAAAAAAAGTGCTCGTTATACAGTGGAAGAGTTAATGACAGACCAACAACTTATAATATGTGGTATAGGAAACTATTTGAAATCTGAAATATTTTATGAAGCTAAAATTGCACCCATGAGAAAAGTAATCGATATTCAAGATAAGGAATGGAAATTATTATTCAAAATAATGAAGAGTATTACTAAAAAGATGTATTCTATTTTATTAAAGGGGAAAGGTATGGAAGAGGAGTATGAAGCGAGTATGAAAGTGTACAGTAAAAAAGTGGATCCATTGGGAAATAAAATAGAGACTTATACAGATCCAAGAGGTCGTACAACCCATTGGGTGCCTTCAATTCAGAAGTAAATGATATGAATCAATGAATACCCAAGAGTAAAAAAATAAAAATTGAATTATTTCATAAAAAAGTATCATATTATTATAGTATAATATTATTACTGACCAAAAATGAATACTCATATAGAAATCGATGAAGAATCAATGATTGGAAGATATGGTGAAAGAATGGATATTCTTCTCCGTACAGATTCTTCATTAGAAGAAGAAGATATATTCTTTTTACGTGAATATTTTGAATTGCCAATTGAAAGAATAATAAATGAACATCTATATAGAAATGATAAAACAATGATTGAGGATTGTATCAATGGAGATATTCTAATAAATAAACTATTTTATATTAAAACTATATATAAATATGTATTAGAAGAAGAATGTTATGATATTTATTATGTTGGCAATGACCCTATCAGAGATGGAAATGAATATATTCATGATAATTTCGATACATTTGATATGTTAATGATGACGCATGTATTAGACAAGATACTTGAATTGGAAAAGAATTATGGTTATGAAAATATTATGAATATCAAAACGGAAATAGTGAATGATTATATTCATAAACGTTTTTACAAACGTGCATATGATACATTAGTTGAAAATGAAAAAATATTCAGTGATAATGTAAGGGTTCGTAAAAATATAAATCATAATGAAAATGTAATTTATTATTAACTCTTTACATATACAGTTTATAATACTACTTAAAGAATCACCCTGATGGTGGTTGATTTTGAATATTATTCAGGAAGGGTTACTCTTTCAATTCTTTAATTATAACTAATAAAAGGTTTCGGTTAAACATAACAGAACAAAACAAGATGGTATATAGGGTATAAAACGTTCATACTATTGACGTTCCCTATTATTTCTCATCTGTTTCTGTATTTTATATTTCTACTACTTCTTCTGTTGCTTCAGTTTCTTTCCTTTTAAGATATGTGAAGTATTGGTCTAACCACACCATATTTCTATTTAGATGTACCATATCATATATTATATGTTCCAAACTATTATCTGAAATATATACATAGAAAGTAATATAATCTCTAATATTGGTACATACATTTGAGAAATCTAGTTTTAGTTGTTCAACACCATAACTCTTAAAAAAAGCAAGTGTTTGTTCATTGTGTTTTCGAATTGCAAACGCACCTTCACCTTCTATGTATTCTATTAAAAGACCAAATCCACTGGATAATATAACAGGATTTTCTATATGACTATCATCATCCATCTCAATGACATTGGTAGTTCTTTCACGGTTTAATCGATGGATTTTAATAGGTGGACCAGAAGTTGAACCAGAAGTTGGACCAGAAGTTGCACTCCCAGATAAGAAGTAAAGTGGTACTGAACTTTGTTGGATATTTTCTAGATTTTCCTCCGTCAGACAATCAGACATAGATATTTGTGAAATATATAATGCCATGTTCTTCAATGTGTATCCTATAAAGAAACTAAAATATTTGAAAGTTAGTCTGACTAGAAAGATCTTACCTTTTCGAACAACATAATTACTGTAATCCACTTTTCTTTTATATCCGGAAGACCACAACATTTTAAGGACTGGATGTTTTTTATGAAAATTCTCATCTGATGATATAACTTCATTCGTACCCAATTTAATATTATTATATGACAAATTGTGTAATAAATCAGTATATTCAGGATTACCTGCACCCAATATCAATTCTGATATATCCATTTCTTGTTTTACCTCTTCCAGGCATAAAGTATCAGATGAGATATAATCATTTCCCATAGAATTATACAATTTGAAAAAACGATTATCTCTATCTTGATAGAACACAAATAATGCTCCATTTTCGATTATACAGTACTTAATACACGTTGAAAAGAACGAAATGGCTATAATTCGGTTATTCAAAAGAAGTATATTATAGTGAATTTTTGAAGAAGAATTATTCTCAATGGTTTCTCCTTCTACAATCATTTCATTAGTTATATGAATCAATGAATATATAATAGAATTTCTATTTTTATTAGAAATATCTCTCACAAAACGTTCATATTTTGTGAGAACATTTGGACTCATACTACTCTTTATTCTTTCTTTTGCACATATGGCTCTTTCTTCCTGACTTGTCATTTTTTATTAATTTACTAATAATTATTTTGTATATGATATATTGTATTAGATATATTGTATTAGATATATTGTATTAGATATATTGTATTAGATAGATTGTATTCTATATATTGTTAGTTGTAATATACAATATATATTTGTATGTTTCATTTTTTATTTTATAAATATTTATTTATACTTTATTCTATAAATATTTATACAATAATCAAATTATCTTCGTGATATATCCTCATCTAATAGTTAAAATCAATATTTACCATCATAATAATATAAAACGATTCATATAATAAATATAAGAATGACAGAACTATTGAATGCAATACAGGCTTCAGTAATCCATAAGAGTATATCAAATAGGGTATATGAGTATGTAAAACCGGGAATGACACCATTCGAGATTGTTTTGTATATAGAATCCATGATAAAGAATGAGATCGATTTGAAAGGTTGGAATGAAATCGGGGGGATTGCATTTCCAGTGGGAATTGGTATAAATAATTGTGTTGCCCATTATAGTCCATTATGTAAGGAGGAGATTGAGAATCTAATCATAACAAAAGAAGATATAGTAAAGATTGATTATGGAGTTCATCTAAATGGAATGATTATAGACAGTGCATTTACATTATATTGGGATGATAAATTTAAGGATTTTGTAGAGATATCAAAAAAATCAACACAATACGCTGTTCAATTATGTAAACCAGATGCAATACTCGGAGAAATTGGGAAAGATATACAAGAATATGTGGAAAGCAAGGAAATTATTTTAGATGATACAATTTATAAATTAAAAACAATGAGAGATTTATCAGGACACTTAATACGTCCATATACAATACATGCAGGTAAAGCGGTTCCAAATATAGCGATTGAATATCCAAGTCGTATGATAGAAGGAGAATTTTATGCCATTGAACCATTCTTAACCACTGGGGATGGAGTATCCATATATACAGAACCCAATAGTCATTGTATGTTAAAAACAAAAACAAATAATAAAAGAAATAGATACTATGAATATTTATTTAAACAGTATAATACATTACCATTCTGTATAAGATGGTTAGATAGAGAGAAATGGAATGATGAATACACTCGTTTAAAGAGAGATAATTTACTATTGGAATATCCACCCATATATGATGTAAAAGGATCATATGTTTCACAGTTTGAACATACTATTTATGTAAGAGAAAAAGGGGGAAATATATGCCTAACACATAATAATAACTATTAAACCTTCCATTAAACCTTCCACTCAATTCAAATCGGGTTGATGTAATTCATTATTTTGTATATAAAAATATAATATATTGTATATAAAAATATAATATATTGTATATAAAAATATAATATATTGTATATAAAAATATAATATATTGTATATAAAAATATAATATATTGTATATAAAAATATAATATATTGTATATAAATAAAATATAAAATGGGTGGCATTTCGGTAAAACCAGAAAAGAAAAAGAATGATATTGACTTAGAAAAAGGTGAAAATAAAGAAACGGAAACGTATGGAGAATATATATTATATAAAAAAAGAAAGAGAAATAATAATGTAATTGAACAGGTTATTGAACCGGCAATAGAACAGGTTATTGAACCATTGAACACACCGTTGAACACGCCGTTGAACACACCGTTGAACACGCCGTTGAACACACCGTTGAACACGCCGTTGAACACACCGTTGAACACGCCGTTGAACACGCCACTCAATACTATTACAAAGAGAATAAAATTATATAGTAATGAATGTATACGTATTAAATTAAATGTTAGTTGATTTACAAGTATTAAATTATATTTAGGTAAATGATTGAAAAGTAAAATCGAAATTAAAATCCAAATAAAGGATAATATATGATTATTTTTTATGTAAAATAATGATATATATGTCATTAACACCATTATATACATATTCTATGAATCAAGAAACATCATTAAAAGTAGATGGAAATGCAAATGACCCAAATAGAGTTATACAAAACTATCCAATAAATTATAAAGTATCATTTGATATAAATATAAGTGATAAAATAATGACTCTGTTTGGAAGTATATTTCATGTTACATCCAATGATGCGGATTATGATTTTTCCCAACCGACAGAGAATTCAAGGAATCCAGGATTATGGTTATATCCAAATGATACAAAACTTGCATTAGGAGTTGGAATACCGTCAAAGGGTCAAGTTGTTGTTTCATCCGGAATTTCTTTAGATATAGGAACGTGGTATACAGTTACGATTGATGTAGTAGATACACTAATTACAATGAATACACAAAATCTAAATACAGGGAGTATTGATAAACAGACATTAACGATATCACCATCTGATTTTAGATTAAGAGTAATTCATAAGACAAGTGTTGTACAGATATCAGATAAATGGTATCCCTCCGCAATAGCGAAGATACGAAATTTTCAACTCTTTGGTTATAGAGATGCAATACCTTCGAATAGACCCGTTATATATCAATATGCAACATTCGAAACATCCATTACTCCCTATAATCCAGCTTCGAAGAGTATTGTATTTAATTATCCAAAGAATTATGAGATATCTTTCCGTTTAAAACCCATTGAAACATCTCCCTCATGGCAGAGTATTTTACTCGTTACAACCATGGAAACAACATCATCTTATTTTGGAGAGGGAAATAATACAAGAAACCCTGGAGTATGGTTTTATCCAAACTCATTTAGACTTTGTATTCCAGTAGGTGTTCCAGGATTAGGTCAATTATTAAACGACCCCATTAAACCATTAGAAAAAAATAAATATTATAATATTTGTATTATAATCAATGAATTAAATATGACACTCGAGATAGTGAGTGATGATAATAGTTATAATTATAATTATACAACCGTATTTCCTCAATTTAAAGATAGAACAGGACATGATTTAACATATGTCTATGTAGGATTTCCATATGAAGGTTTAGTAGCGGCAAATGCAACGATTCAGAATGTAAAAATAGAAGCGATTGGAGATGATTATCCACATTGTACAAAAACATTAACTGATGCAGAAGCATACTGTTATAATGAAAGATATAGTGATGTAAGAAAGTTAAATTTGAGTGTTGGACAAATGAAAGAACATTGGTCAAAAATAGGATGTGGAAAAAATAGGGATCCAAGTTGTCCAAGTTATCAATATATAGGATGTTATAATGACAATAGTTCAACTCATGCAATACCAAATAAAAAAAATAATATTACAAGAGTTGAACAGTGTGCAGTACAAGCATTCGAATCAAAGAATGATTTAATGGGTATACAAAATGGTGGTGAATGTTGGACAGGAAATAGTATAGATTCAGATTATGCAATGTATGGATTGGGTCAGACGGATAAGTGTGGTCCTTTAGGAGGGTCTTTTGTGAATCAAGTATACCAAGTCGGTCCTCCATCCTCTGCATCCTCCAAATCATCCATCAAAACATTTACAAAACCAGAAATGTCAAATAAGAATTTTTCAAATAGTGTAGATAATGTAGAAGGATTCTCAAATGACATACCGGATTTACAGAGTGGAAATATGCAATTATATAATCAAATATTCTGTGATATATACCCATCAAACAATAGTTTCTCAACATGTACAAATTGTAGATTCGATGGCACAAATACAGTATTAAGTCAACAAATGAAGGGGAGTTCACAGGATTGTTTAAATACATGTAAAAATAATAATTTATGCACAAGTTATAGTTATGATAAATTAAATAAAAATAAGAACTGTACATTATATAATAGTTTTCCAACTCAAATAATAGAGAATCAACAGAATATAGATTCAGGATATAATTTACTATTTCCATATGATTATACAAAATTAACAGATGCACAGAAAAATACGGTTCGAAAAAAATGTACCGCACAATATTTAAATAATATAAATAAGAATACAAATTTAAATATAGAATCATGTTTAGATTTTAAAGATTATTCAAATACAATAACAACTGTTGTAACAGACAAGGCATGTATATGGAATAAATTAAATGCCATTGGAAAAGCAAATACACAATATGCACAATATGCACAAACGGGCACAAACACGAATCAAATGAATTCAATAAGAGACCCTTTATTGGATACATATAAAACAAAATATGAAAATGTAAAGAGTGCAATGGAAGAGAATAAAGAGGTAAATAATAATATGTCTATACATGATGGGGATTTTAGTAAATACAATCAAAACAAACAAAGTATTCGAGATGAAATTGAAGGCGGGTATAATGCATCTTCCTCATCCGCAACAAGTAATAATCAAATACAAAATATAGTAATACAATCAATCAATCAAATAGGAGGTAAAGACAATATTGAGTCATTTGAAAATAAAAAATACATACAGTTTACAGTTTTAATGTTACTCATTATATTATTATTTATACTATTTGTAATGTGTAATTATAGAAAACAATTACGCTTTTTTAAATTTTAAACGCTGGATGAACAACATTGAAAATATGATACTTAAAAATATAATTTTATTATAAATAAATGACATTATATAATAAAATTAAAAATAAGTGGTTTTCTATAGGGTTCCCTTCGAATCCATCATGGGGATGGAATAAAGCAGCACCCAAAACGTCTCTTTACAATATTGGTATGGCTCATACAGCGAGTTCTTTTATGTTAAATCTAGTTGAACTCGTTCATTGGACCCCCATTATTCCGGCATTTTTAATGGCTCAATCCATACTTAATAATAGTGATAAATGGACGAGTTATTTTGATAATGACAAACAGAGAACGCTTTTATTTCTTCTCTCTCCCATCGTGGCATTCTTCGGTGGTCTTCCGGGTATAATGATGCATACATATGAAGGATGGCAGGTGGCACCTTTTGATAGTCCATTAAGAGGAGAATTTAAGAATACAAATGTGGTTGTTTCAAATAAAAACAACCAATGGTTGAGAATTGTTGCTTATTTTTTCATTTTCAATATGCAATATGTTGGATTACAGGCATTCTCATACGCAGTTTTAGGTCCAACTTATTTTTATGGTTTCTTACCATTCTTATCGGTATTTGGTTTTTGTATGGGTTATTTAGGTAATCAAGATTATAAGGCGACTTTTAATTTTAAGTGGGGACAAACCGCAGGAGGTTCAACATTTCCATTGGCATGGACTACAATCATACCCTTTATCATATCGGCATCATTAAATATGTACGCATTTTCAGATTTAGGCACTTTGGTATTTCCGGGTTATTTTCGTTTCGTGAATTCACTCGCTCCACCACTCTTCATTGCATTAGGAGGAGTTATTGAAGGTTTATTTGCAGAAACGATATTCGACCAAAAGATACATGCATTTGCAGTCATTCTTTTCAATCTCGGGTTTTGGCTTCAACTGAACATGATTACAAAAGGGGGGAATATACTCTCGAATACTAAATATCATTAGATTCAAAAAATGGATTCGATAATTTTATACTTTTATACATCTGAAATATATACTATTCTAAGTGTACAAAAGTGTAAAATAGTAGTAAATGAATCGAATAAAATCTAAATAAATGACCATATCTCATCATCTGCAATTTGATTTATATTACAATCTTTTACTATAACATACTGTTTTAATCCATTATTTAGACAATCTTCTCCTACACAATTGGGTAATGATGCAGTCATTGTATTTTCTTGTGGAGAACTTAATCCTAAACATTTTAGATTTTGAGAGGTAGAAGCGGTTGTAGAAATAATACGATTTGAACTGTCCCAATCCCATTTTTGGTTTGGATTTCCATCAGTACATTTATCCATATATATATTCTCTTTTTTAGGGTCCATCGTTAAACATGTTTTATCATATCTATTTTGAATACTCTGATTATTAAGGAGACTCCAACTTTGGTAAGATACAAAAGGTGAGATAGTATCCATAAAAGATAGACTGGATTGAGGATTTGTTCCTTCTGAACGACTCATAACCATTTGAGGTAAAATTTTATTCGTTGCTCCTTTATGAAAAGAACCTTGTTTATTGACCAATCTACCAGATGAAACATAGGGAGAACCAGAGGGTCCTGCAGGTCCCATAGGTCCCATGGGTCCAGTTAATAGCGGACTTTGAGTAGAAACCAATTCTTTTAATTGGTCTGAACTAATTTGTTTAATCATATTTGTGACTTGTTCTTTTTGGAAAGAATTTAGTGGAATCTTTTGTGCATTTAATTCATCTTCACTCGTGGTCCATTCATTTTTTGAAGAGAAATGTTCTATAGGATTCTCTTCTAGAAAAGGTTCCATTTGTTGATAATATAAATAAATAAAACATCCAAAAATAATAATGATTGATAAGAGTATCAAATATATATCATATTTCATATTATAATAACATATAAAAAATAAATAATAATTTATTTTTTATTTTATTTGTCCATTGAATAATATCACCTATTTTCATATCATGAAATCGACTTTTATTTTTTCTTTATTTAATTTTTTTTAATTATTTCACTCATTTATAATATATAATATTTTATTAGATATCCAATAATTAAGCACTACATGATTCACATGGAGCGATGGTAAATTGTTGTGCTTGTGCTTTGGGTTTTGAACGAATGTAATAAGAACCGGTTTTCAATCCTTTCTCCCAACCATAGAAAAGGGAACTTGATAGATTTTTATGATTGGGTTCTTCAAAGAAAAGATTCATACTTTGAGTTTGACAGATGAATGGTCCACGATCCACTGCCATATCAATAAGAACTTTCTGTTTGATTTCCCATACCGTTTTATATATATTTTTAATGTTTTCAGGAATCTCATCTAGATTCTGAATTGATCCATTATTCGAAATAATTCTATCTTTTATATCTTTATTCCACAATCCAAGTTTCATTAAATCATGAACAAGATATTTATTCAGAATGATAAAGTCTCCTGCAATGGTTCTACGAGTATATATATTACTTGTATAAGGTTCAATACATTCATTATTACCTAATATTTGAGATGTGGATGCGGTCGGCATAATTGCAATTAACAAACTATTCATGACCCCATGTTTTTGAATGGAACTTCTTAATTCGTCCCAGTTGTATCTATCTGTCTGTTCAACATTCCATAAATCAAACTGAAATAAACCATTGGATAATGGACTTCCTCTAAATGTATCATAGTGTGTACCCAATTCAATAGAAAGTTGATTTGACGCTTTCAATGCTCCATAATATAGACTTTCAAAAATGAGACGATTGAGTTCTCTCGCTTCTGAGGATTCAAATGACATTCCCATTTTAGAGAATACATCTGCAAGACCTTGAACACCTATTCCAATGGGTCGATGACGTTCATTCGAAAGTTTCGTTTCAGGTAGAGGATAAAAGTTAATATCAATCACTTTATTTAAGTTTCGAACAATAATTTGAGTAACATCAATTAACTTTTCAAAATCAAACATGAATATATCCTCTCTTCTGCCTGTACTCTCTGTATCTCCTGTATCTCTTGTATCTCTTGTATCTCTTGTATCTCTTGTATCTCCTGTATCTCTTGTATCTCTTGTATCTCTTGTATCATCTATTCGATTTACAAACATTGGTAATGCAATGGATGCCAGTGTACAAACTGCATATTCTTTTTCATCTGAATATTCCACAATTTCGGCACATAAATTGGAATTCCGAATAATCCCTACATTTTGTTGATTACTCTTTCGATTGATATTGTCTTTGAAGAGGATATAAGGAACTCCTGTTTCAATTTGACTTGTTAAAATGTAATTCCATATTTTTCTTGCAGGAACTTTTCTGACATATCTTTCTTCTCTTTCATACTGTTCATATAAGCTTTCATACTCCTCACCATATGCGTCCTCTAAAGAAGGACAATCATTTGGATTAAATAGAGACCATTCTTGATCACCTTTGACTCTTTTCATAAAAAGGTCCGATATCCATAATCCTAAGAATAGATCCCTTGTTCTTTCCGATTCAATTCCCGTATTCTTTCGTAATTCTAAGAAATCTAAAATATCATCATGATGAGGTTCAATATATAATGCAAATGAACCAGGACGCTTTCCCGCTTGATTAATATGTCGTGCAGTTTCATTCATGACACGACACATGGGAATAATACCATTTGAGAATCCATTTGCACCTTGAATATATGCATTTTTAGAACGTATCTTTGAAATATTAATACCGATTCCCCCCGCATAAGAACTAATCTTTGCACAATCATGAATCGCTTTATATATTCCATCTACAGAATCATCCATTCCTAATAAAAAACAGGATGCAAGTTGAGGTCTTGATGTTCCAGAATGAAATAAGGTTGGAGTTGCATGAGTAAAATATTTCTGAGATAACATATCATAGGATTGTAAAGCGGATTTAATATCCTCATGATGAATCCCTAAAGAAACTCTCATAAATAAATGTTGTATTCTCTCGATAACTTTATTTTTTATTTTCATTAAATATGATTTTTCGAGTGTTTTAAATCCGAAATAATCAAATAAATAATCTCTTTCATAATCAATATATGTATTTAATTTCTCTTTATTTTTCATGACAACATCATGTAAATCTTTATGAATAATATTTTCTTGATATAATAAACATATTGTTTCTGAAAAAGAAGGTGATGTTGATTTATGATGATTCGATATAATAATACGAGATGCAAGTATACCATAATCTAAATGTGTTGTTTCCATTGAAATACATATTTGTGCAGATAATTCATCTAACTCTTGTGTTGGTACATTATTGTAAATTTGGGAGCATACTTTTTGTGCAATGAGAATCGCATTTACATCTAATCCATTACATAATTTTTTAATTCTTCTTGTTACTTTATCAAAAGATACCTCTTCTTTTGTTCCATTCCTCTTAATTACTGAAAAATCACTCGAAAACTCCATATCTTATATATTCTTAGGAATATCTTTTTATATAATACAATATATAATACAATATATAATACAATATATAATACAATATATAACACAATATATAACACAATATATAAAAAGAATGTATCATACTTATCATAAAATTATAAATCCTCTTTATCTAAAATTTTATTCTGAATTGTACAATAATCATATTCTTCTTCATTACTTTTAATGGATTTCCATGTACAATTTTTATTTGATATACATTCATCACTATTATTATAATATCCACAAGAACGAGAATATTTATCATAAGATTCAACTAAGTTTAAACCCTTGAAGATTTAAATGCCGATTTTTTTAATATATAAATAATTATATATTAAATGTCAAAACATAAAAGCGAAGATTACAAAATAACAGCAGTTAAATATTATTTAGAAAATGATACTAATTATACAAAAACTTGTGAAATATTTAAGTGTTCTGAAAGAAGTTTGAAAAGATGGATTGAAAGATATGAAGAGTTAGAAGAAATAAAAAGATTAAATAGAAAACCAACATCTTATAAAATAACTAAAGACCAAGTTAAATATGCTATACAAAAATTAAAAGAAAATGAACAAATAACTATGGAAGAATTATATAAAATAATAAAAAAGAAATATAAAGATTTTGATATTACACCTCAACATTTAGGGCAAGTAATAAGAGATAATAATATAACCAGAAAAAGAACAAGACATGAACATTATCCAAAAGAAAGATATGGAAAACCTACAGACATTAAAAAAGAATTAAAAGCATTTTATAAAGAAGTTTCAAAATATTCATTAGACAAAATTATTTCATTTGATGAAACATCAATTAGTCCATCTTTAATAATGGAGTATTCTAAGTGTTCTTTGGGCAAAAGATGTATTGTTAAAACTGATGATAATTATGCATTTAGAAAATTTACTTTATTATGTGCTATTTCAAATTCTAAATGTGTTGGTGCGACTTTATATAAAGAAGGTGGTATGACTAAAGAAAGATTTGTTGAATTTTTTGAAGCAAACATTTTTAATAAATATAAAAATCATCTTATAATTTTAGATAATGCAGGAAGTCATAATAATGAGTATGTTAAACAAGCAATTATAAATAGTGGTAATAAATATTTATTTTCGTTGCCTTATACACCAAAGTGTAATGTTATAGAGAATTGGTTTAACCAGATTAAACATTATCTTAAATTAAATAAAAAAGTATTGAAATATGATGAATTAGCTATAGAAATTAAAAATGCAATTAAGCAAGTTAAAAAAAAAATTATAAAAATTACTTTGATAATGCTTATAATAAAGATACTTATAAAGATTATGTTAAAAAAGATTCTACATTAAAAAGAAAACTAAAAAATTATAAGGATTAATTTATTTAAAAGTTTCATAATATAATATGATTATATTATGAAACTTAAAAGTATTCTATATAAAAAATAACAAGATGAATTAGTTGATAAGATTATAAATATTTTAGAATTAGATAATGAAAATAGTATTATTTTATTTAATCTTGATAACAACAAAATAAAACAAGATAAAATATTAGAGTTAATACCAGAAATAAGAAAATATTATAGTTTTTCAACCATAATAGGAGCATCAGAACCAACAAAAGCAAAAAGACCATATTTATCAATTATAAGACAATTAACAAAAAGTAAATATAAATTAAATAGTTATGATTATAGAATAAAACAAGATGGTAAAGAGGATATCAGAACAAAGAAATATATTTTTGAATTATTACAATAATTTTTTAATTTCATTCATAAAAATATGTGCATCATTATTACAATTACTTAAAATTGCGATTGTTATATGTTTATTCAAATATGTTTCTAAACAACTACTTGATGTTTGTAAAAACCCCCAATGACCAAGTCTCAGTGGATTTTTCCAATAAATATCTAATTTATTTTCTTTAATACATTTTTTTATTTTCTTATTTGAATTAAATAATTTATTGATCCAAATACCAAATTTACACAAATTATTTGATGATAACCAATAACTTGTTGCAGGACTACCATTAACATATTTTGTTAAATCGTCTTGTGCAATAGGAAATACAGCATTATATTTTGGTAGTGTAATACTAAAACTTTCTAATTTAATTTCGTTAATAATATATTTATTTAGTATTTGATTATAAGATAAATTTGTTTTATTTTTTTTATTATAATAATATTTTAAACTCAATGCAACTAACAATATTCCTAAATTAGAGTAATTATATTTACATATTTCTTTTTTGTTTAAAACATTTTTATCTGCATAAATTAAAAAATCTTCTGGTTCTTTTGGATTTGGAAATTTTATTTTTTTCTCAAAACAATCAATTAATTCGTTATGATAATTATCCATATAATTTTTTAATCCAGCTTCATGTTTTATACATTGTAAAATAGAAACGATTTTTAGTCTATCCCTAACGTCTTTTGATAATTTATTTAATACTATTTCATCTAATTTTATAGGAATATTTAATTCATCATAATTAATAATATTGTCATTATAAAATAATACTAACATAATATTTGTAAATAATTTTGAAATAGAATGAATAGGATATATTTTATTTTGATTTTTATTAATTGTAATACTATTATAATTAATTGAATAACTCACATTCAAATTATTATCTGTAATTATTTTATTAATCATATTTTTATTTATACCGCCACCATATTGATTATTCGCATCTGTATTTTTTAATTCCAAATATTTTGTTTTGTATTTTATATATTTATCTTTATCCATATATAATATTAACTATAAAATAAATAATTTAAATTTTTGCGTTTATTTTTTGAAATTAAAATCTATATAAAGATATATAAATATAGTATATTATTATGAGTGCTATAGAAGAAAAAAAGACTAAACCGCCAGATAAATCTACTGATTATTTCAAATGTGTTAAAATA
>Ga0136644_10000831_pt1 | contig 24847 bp, 22 predicted proteins | sample C_130820_EF_Meta_FD_94780 | JGI IMG/M metagenome (GOLD analysis project Ga0136644, IMG submission 94780) | Freshwater microbial communities from Lake Croche, Canada to study carbon cycling - C_130820_EF_MetaG (v2) (version 2) | ecosystem: Environmental > Aquatic > Freshwater > Lake | place...
ATTTCCTAGTAGCGGCTTCGAGATGAGTCGCACGTGCTGACGCATCTCTTTCCCCCCGTGATATCCGGATCACAGGAGAAACCTGGTTGTTAGGTGTCATTTATTTGACCCCTTTGGCGCCGATGTTGATCGCCTGAGCAAGGATTGAGCTCTTGCTTGAGTTCAAAATTATACGGGTAGTAACCTCATTTGGAATCGCATCCACATCTAACCCACCAGTAGCAGCCACAAATAGGGCTGAATCCACCGTTGAATCAATATATAGGGTGGCAGTTAGTAGGTAATTTCCGTTAGTAAGGCGAGTAACGGTGGAAGCAGAGCCGCTCTGGGTCAGTGGGTACCAAGAGCCAGCAACAGTTACTGATGGGCTTGCATAGTAAGACGTGCCAGAGCCATCAACCGTGATGGTTTGAGAGATCAATGTATTAAGAGTTACATCCCCTTGTGATTGTGCATATGAAACTAATACATAACCATCTGGATTTGTAATTGTTGATTGTGATGAAACAGAGAGTGACCCAACATTGCCAGCAGAATCTGAAACAGTAAACCCGGTTGGAACACCATCCTTTGAAAGCCCCGCAAATAAAGATTTAGAGGTGCGGAAGTTAATTGCAGAATTATCTTCAAATACTTTTTGGCTTGAAAGATTCTCAGATGTTTCAGATGGTGATGGAGTAATTGGTGAAACTTGAGCAGTAGCAGGTGCTTCTTGAGTAAAGTTTGAAACTGCTGTTCCAGTATTAAACTCAGTTCCTGTTACTGAGTTAAAGCCTAAGAATGCAACTAGCACAATGAGTAATGAGAGCGCGACTTTTGAAGATTTTTTAGCAAACTCTGCGGCTTTCTTATAAGTGCCAGAAAGTGAATCAAGTGCGGTAGCACCGGTTTTCTCATCCACTACCCATTCAGTTAATACACGAATAAATGAAGCGCGAGCGCGTTGCACAACATGGCGAACATTTTTTTCACTAGTACCAATAGCAGTTGCAATCTCTTTAGTCGTGCGACCTTCAACCTCCCACATAACAAGAGCTGTGCGTTGAGTTTCTGAGAGGCGAGATAGTGCTTCACGAATAATTGAAGCGTCCTCGGCTGCGGAAAGTGTGGCATCCATTGGTATGTGATTTTCTGCTGCGATCTCAGATAAGCGCTCTTGAGTAGCATCTGAATCAATCGCAACTAAATTAGGGCGAGATCCGGTTGCGCGAATTACATTCAGGCACAGATTGTTTACTGTGGTGCGCAGATACGCCATGGCACGATCTGCGGTATCTAGCTCTGGAGCTGCCAAGATAAATTTAAGGAAGGCGTCTTGGACAACCTCAGCTGCATCAGCATCGCTGCGAAGAATTCGGCGGGCTTGAGCGATAAGTGATGAGCGATTTTGGGTGTAAAGGGCGGATAAATCAGAAACAGACCACGCAGCAACAGTCGCTGGGGCCTGAGCCTTCTTACGAAGTGACACTTTGATTTCCCGCTTTCGGTGAGCCAACGTCTTGACCCTCTATCTAGTAAGACACAAAAATGGGGTAAATGTTGCCCTGACCTAGAGTTTATTTACAATCCTCGCCTAGACGGGACTGAGCAACCCAAAATCCATTGGTTAATAATAGCCCAGCCCTTTAAATTCAAGAATCCACCTTTGCTGATGGGTAATTGGCTTAGTTAAAATTGTTCAGAAACAGCTATTTTGCATGCTTTTTGCTAAATCATAGACGGGTGAACAAACAATAAATTTTGTTTGATTGACTCTATATGTAAATAACCTTCTTCTATTAGCGTTAAAAATGCAGGTGACCCTGCACTTGTTTCAATTAAAATGTATTCAAAGATCCAATTAGAAAAATTTAAACCATCAAGAACCGAGAATTCTGCACCTTCTACATCTATACTTAAAAGGGAAATTCGAGTTGGTGCCTTTCCTTCTATTAACATAGATTCTGTAGTCCTAGCTAAACTAAAAGTTCTGGTTATGACTTCACCTCTAGAGAGAAATTTACCGCCAGCTATTGCCCAGTTTTCGGCACCAAACGCCCCCCCCCCTATCTTTTTTGTTACTGTCATTAAACCTGAATAAAGCAACTCGACAACTTCTTTATCATAATCTTTGCCCACAGCAGCGCAATTAAAAAAAACATTTCTATTTAAGTCTCTAATTTGGCGTGATCTAAAATATGAGTGCATGATCGGTTCTACAAGAATTCCAATCCATCCTTGAGACTTCTCTAAATGATATGTGTTTGAAAAGGATCTTCCATCGTTTGCCCCTATATCAACATAAAATCCATTGCTTTTTGAAAAATATTTTTTGAAAATAGGAATTAAATTTTCATCACAATGATATTTCCTACGTGTCCACTTGAGTTCTTGCTTTACTTGGCCCAGGCGCTCCCACACAAGTGGGTGCAGACTTAGTTTGAATAATTTTTTTAATGAGGTAACCACTTTAGTTTACCCGAATTTTACATAATTGTTCAATTATTTTTGATATGATTGCGATGCCTTTAGACCTATATTTACCTTTTGTGTGTTTCCATAAGATCCAATTTAAAATATATAGACTGTTTACTAACTTTCCCCGTATATTTCTTGTTGATAAATAAGGTAAACAATCACTTCGCCAATTTAAACTTTTTAGAACATATCGATATTCACTTTGAATGTTTGTTATAGACTTAAAACTCTCCAATAATTTTTTTTCATCGGGGTGCAGTTGTGAACTAGCTTCACGCGTAGTGTGGGTAGCTGAATTACCAAATCCGATATTATTAATTTTACTCAGAATTGGCATTGCAACAAACCCAGTTTTGACATAGTGCTCTACTAGCCCATCCCAATGTTCATTCTCTTTACCATCCCAGAAAGTAATCAACTTTATCCATACTTCTCTTGAAATAGTCCACCCCCATCCTAGGCCATACCTGTATAAGCAGTATTCATTTTCATTGCCATATTCTCTTGGCACACCTGAAAAACCATTGACTCCCCTAAATGCTGAATTATTTCTATACTTAGTGCACAACTTCATTGCGAAGGTAAAAAAATCAAAAGCTACAACGATGTCATCCTCGAGAACAGCAACGAAATCTACTTTTGGGTCTGAAAATACAAGCTTAAGTCCGGTGTAAAGATTTGAGTTAATCTGCTGCTCTACTGAAAATAATAGATTTCTTGCTACATTTTTATGTTGATGAGCTATCCAATCGATTTCTTTAAGCAGTTTGCTCACACCGGGGTTCAGATCTTGTTGAACAGTTAGGAGAGAATCGATTGATGATAGATCTGAATTTCTAATAGAGTTTAAAACAAGTTCTAATTCAGCCTCTCGTTTGTGGGCTAGTAGTAAGACTGTGCCTCTCATTTACTTAAAGGCCCATAATTTGTGCTTGATTCTCAAATTTGGGTACAGAATTTTTGACCTCACTAAAGGTTCCAATTTTAATTAAATTACCATCCTCCAAATAAACAACTTTATCAACATTTCGTACAGTTGAAAGCCTGTGTGCAATTATGATTACCGTAACTTTGCCTTTTAAACTGCTAATCGAATCAGTTATATTTGCTTCAGTTTCGCCATCAAGTGCACTAGTGGCTTCATCTAAGACCAACATTTTAGGATTTGTGAATAATGCGCGTGCAATTCCTAATCTTTGCCTTTGCCCGCCACTTAGTGACGTGCCCCTTTCGCCTACTTCTGATTCGAGTTTTTTTGGCAAAGTACTTACAAAATCGGCTAAATGGGCTTTTTTTAACGCATCCCAAACTAATTCATCAGTAATTTGTGCTTCCGGATAACCTAAACCTACATTGTACCTAATACTTCCGTTAACGATCGAAACATCTTGTGGAACATAAGAAATTGCGCCCGGCCATTTAGAAATGGCCTCAAGCGGTGATACTCCAGAAATTTTTACATAGCCAGTATCCGGTTTTAAAACTCCTAATATTGAATCAGCTAAAGTCGTTTTCCCGGCACCAGATGAGCCAACTAAAGCCACAGATTCTCCGGCAGATATATTCAATGAGATATTGTTGATTGCATGCGTGATTGAATCTGGATAATTTATGGTAACAGAACTTATTTCTACCTCTGCACGAAAGCTCTCGTGATTAAGATTTAATGCATAATCATAATTCTTAATCGGTTCCACATTGGATACTGATTCAATTAAACTAAGTGTTGGGGTTGCAGAGCCTAATGATCCTTTAATTTGCAATACGCCTTGCTGCATTCTTAGTACTGCTGGGGCAATACGAGTTACCGCCGCTAGGAAAACTGACAGCGTAGCAACTGCATGAGTGGAGTCTTGAAAAGCAAACTGAGTTGCGCCAATTATAAGTGCACCCAATATAACCGCAGTTTCAATTACATACTTACTTATACTGGGAGTAAATGAAATCTCTGCTAATGTGTTTGCATGGGCAAGTCGTAATCTGCCAATTTCTTTTGCATAATAAGGTCTTCTATTTCTAACTACAGACTCCCTATACGAGGTTAAAACCTCCATTATTTTTTCTGCAGAACTTATGGATAGCTCAGAATTCATTACTCCTAAATGTCTGATTCTTACATGAAGTAGTTGATAAAGGGCTACTGCTAATAAAATAAATATTACAAAAGTACTAATCGCTATCACTGGATCAACGACAAAAAGTCCTAATGCCATTACCACCAGTAGTGCAGAATCTGAAATCAATGAGATGGTAGTTCCTAGGACTCCCAATGTAATAGCGTTAACCCCTTGAGTTAAGGCATATATAGTTGATTGGGATGTGTTTTTTTGTATTTCTAAAAGTGATAGAGAAAGAAGCTTTGAGACTAAAAGGCTAGAAACGCTGGCTGATTTTCTACCGAGAAAATACATACTTTTCCTTGTGAAATAAACGGATAAAAGTGATCTTGAAATTAAGAAAATAGCAGCGGTGATACCAACTACGGCGGCTTGAAATTGCAAAGACTTATTTTCAATACTTAAAGCAGTTAGCAAACTACTTACTCTTCCTCCTGGTTTTTGAGCCGCTCCACCACTAACAACTAATGCACCAACAACTCCTAAAAGTGCAACTCCAATTAAATCCAGGATACTAAGAAAAATCTGAACAATTGTCACTAGTACAACCTTGATTCGATCAGATTTATTTAGAACATTCAATGATCTGCCAATTGTGCTTTGCTTAAATACGGTAATTAAATTTCCTTTTGACAATTTATGCATAGATCTAGCCTAATGCATCATAAAAATTTTTACTCAATCTGTATTCCACCCTGAATTTTCAGGCACCCATTCGAATGGTATTAATTTACTAGGCTCCTTCATACTGCGAAACCAGGGTTTAGGATAAATTACAACTGGTTGGCTCGAATGACTAAGTCTTGCCGCCCACCAGCTAAATGTTGAGTTAGCTATAACATACCCATGGCCTAAGCGCATTAATTCAAAACTTTTCACATCTGAATCATCTATCTTAGGTATCCAGCGAATAAGGCTTGCATCTACACCTTCTAGCCAATTAGTTGCTTGAGCTGGATCATCACTAAATGCCCATATTTTTTTATATCTACCAGATTGCAATTGCTTGTTTATTGCATTCCTATAATATTTACTATCTGGAATTCCTATCAATTCTTCATTTAAATAATCAGTTAGTCTGATGTGCACAACTAAAGGTTTTTCGACTTGCGATAATTCAACAAATTTGTCATATTGCAAAAAATTACTGATAGATAAATTCTTTAATAAATCCAGCACTTCTTTTCTTTCAGTCCAAACATATGACTGAAAATAACCAATTAGGTGTGAGTGTTTTTTAATATCAAAATCAGAATATCCAATGTCACTCGAAATAATTACGTTTCGAAAAACTTTAAATCTAAGAAAAAATAAAACTTGCCCAGCAAATTTAGTTATTTTTTTATATACTACATTTTTCTCAAATTTCTTTTGAGAAAAGCCCGCACGAAGTAAATACCCAAATGCTTTAGAATTTAGCCAAGAATTCTTGCGGCTATTGTCAAAGCTAATTATTTCGGGTAACTTGAAAGATTGAATTTCTGGTTGTCCTTGTGAATTTTTTCTGGGTTTTCCAAGATCCCATTCAATTTTAAGTGGCGATAGTTGCCCTTTATACAGTCCAGCTGCTACTTGAAAAAGTTGATTTCCAAGTCCACCGGTCAGAGAAACTAGAATTTCTGGGTTTAAGTCATCTCTCATTTGCTTGCTACTTTTATAAAACTTAAAGTAAATGAAAATCACTACTTGGAATTGCTTTGGGGAAATCAGTATAACTCGAATTAGATGAACAAAAAGTTTATACTTGACCGAAATATTACCCTTTTTAATTCCTGTTAAACACTGTCGCATAAATAATATGAAGGTAAAAATCAAGTTCTGTGAATTTCTTATTAACCCACTTGTAAAGTGAGCACTTTCAATTAAATCAACTAATGCATCTGAATTTCTTGTGAGCTGATGCGGTCCAGATCTCATATATCTGTAGGAAACTCTTTCGCTAAAAACAATTTTCCTTTGAAGCTCTAGGTACCTAGCTAGGAATACCTGATCTTCTGCCATGCGCAAATTTGGAAAGTTTATTCCAGATAGTGATTCTCTCCTAAAGATCCAGCGCCATATCCCTGGATTGAAGGCAACAAATAACAAATTGTTTTTGTGCGATACAGCCTTATAATTTTGCGGGGTAATTTCAGTTTCATAGTTAAGAATCGAGCAATCTGCATTTAGGGAATTTAAACGCAAAGATTCATGCACATACTCTTGGTAATCCGGATAATCATCAGCATCCCAAAAAGTAATATATTTTCCCGATGCGTTCTCAATACCAATATTTCGGGCCGTTCCCGGTGAATTAACTTGTCTTTCAAAAATCTTTACATTTGGAGCGCTTGCAATAATTGAATGGATCTCGCTTGTCGTTTGATCATCTTGTACATCATGAACCAACAATACCTCGACCAGATTATAGTCAACTTCAAATATCCAGGACTTCAAAAATTCAGATTTTCCAGCAATTTTTGAGACTGGTACAACAATGCTTAGTAGAGTTTCATGATTTTTCCTGTTTGGCATATCAATAGTTTATTTCATAGCATTCGATTTATTGGGTTATTCGATCCCGTTTCAAATTTTGTTAATTTTACTACTCGTATGTACTTCTTAGAGAGGAATATGCCTTTATTCCGCCTGCAAGAATGAGGTGATTTGACTATAACTCTATTTTTCAGAGGTTTTAATCTAAAATCCTGTGATATTACTTTATACTTGTTTTGTTTTTGAAGTCTTATTGGAAACAGACTTTTGGGCATCAATGTTTTGACACATGTTTATTTCAGGTATTTAGTTTTTTTAAAATTGAAATATAATTTTTTGAGCAATTTACTCACTTAGTAATTAGATGTAATTTGTATAGCAAAATCATGTGCTAAACTAATTCCAGTTTTAAATATGTAAAAATTGGATTATTTAGGTGTTTCTTGTATTCTTGTAAGGAGATACATGCAAAATCCAAAATTGCTCTGCGCAATTGGACATGGGCTGTATAGACCTTGGATTGATATTTTATACAACGGTCAAGAAAAAACATGGCTCAGTGGAGAGATCCCTGAGGATATGACTATTTTGCATTTTCACGGAAGAACATTAGGTTCGTTTGGACTCTTTATGGATCGACGCCATGAAGCCATTCGGTGGACAAGTAAATATTTTTCATTCCCTTTGTCGCTGATCGACGGCTTTCTGGGCTATCCATTCAAAAATTTTGTACCAAGTTATTTCCCGAGTAACGAACTTAAGACCAAACATTTAGCAATAAAAATCAATTTTCCTGATGCTTACGTTACTGTAAGATGGAAAATATTAGGTCTATTTAAATATTTTTTAAATGAAACTAGTTGCAACTATTTAATGCTAACTACATCTTCCTCCTATATTAATACTAAGAAACTTGAGAACTTTGTTAATTCTCTTCCGGAAAAAGGTGTATATGTTGGATCACTTCCCTACCCTGGAGCTAGGTTTGTTTCTGGCAGTAATAGAATACTTTCTCGCGATATAGTTGAAGTCCTCTATGAAAACCGGATGAGTTGGAAAATTGGGACTATTGAGGATTTAGAATTAGGAAGACTAATAAAATTACACCTAGATATTAATGCAACTACTGTTCCAATAATTAACATAGAGTCACTAGAGCAATTAAAGAATTTGGATGAAAAGATTTTGTATTCTAATTACCATTTTCGATTAAAATCTGGTACCCTAAAAAGTAGAAATGATGTTGAAATAATGGAGGCGTTGCACAAAAAACTCCTCAACATCAGCAGGGAAAAATGAAAAGAACTCTCACGCTTAGGTTTCGAAAGTGGGCTGGACCGCTAAAGGAAAATGACAGTTCTTTTTTTACGAAATTATTTGAATTAGCATCTGGATGTAACATTGAAATCATAGATAGCTTATATGGGATTGTTGATATAGAAATGGAATCAGTTTATGGAGAGGTGACAATCCCCTCATACTCTTCAAGATTGTACCGATTTATACATTCATACTTGCCTTCCGGTATTCGGTTCGATAGCGGAAAACACACGCCTAATCAGCAACCTTCTGGAACTGGTCGAGTAAAGATTTTCTTTACGGGTGAAAACGAGAGGCCACCTGAAGGTCGATGGGATGCCTATCTTTCTTTTGATCAACATTCTTATGGAGGGCGAAATGCCTATTTACCCTTGTGGTGGCTGACAAGTTCGGATTTAGTTGTGCCGCAAGTATCTCCTTATCTCGGGAAGGCAATTACTTTGGAGCAAATGTTAAGTCCAAGACAAGCAAATCTTACTGGCAGAGATAATTTCTGTGTAGCCTTTATTGGCAAGGCTTATCCATTCAGAATGCATGCATTAACTGCACTTTCAAAAATTGGCAAGGTTGATGTTTATGGAGGAGTTGCGCGTAATACAATTATGACTAAGGCTGATTCAAAATTTGAAATTTCGCAAAAATATAAATTCATCTTTTGTCACGAAAATGATCTCTTCCCTGGATATGTTACTGAAAAAGCTCCAGAAGCTTGGGCAACCGGTGCAGTACCTTTGTACTGGGGTTCTGACCCAGCTGGATACTTGAACGAAAAAGCACTCATTAATCTTGCTAGTTTTCCAACACTTGAAGATTATGTTGATTACATAAAGCTTGTTAATAATGATGACAATCTCTGGAGATCTTACGCAGAATCTCCTCTGCTGTTAAAAAAACCAACTATTGATCAAGTAGTTCGGGTTCTTAAGCAAGCACTAAAACCACTTGGCCTAGATTGACATGAAATCATTGATGTTATTCAATGTTCCATGGTTTGTTATTAACGTGGATTCAGACACAAACAGATGGGATTCATGCTTACATGAAGAAAAAGTTAATGGGCTAACATTAACTAGAGTTGAAGCAAGTAAGCCAAAAGAAAGAGCTGGGCTCGTAGATAACTATGTCACTGAAGGTGTCCATGCTGTCTGGGAATCTCACTTAAAAGCATATATCGAGTTGTTAAATTCTGAACACAATTATTGCGTCGTCCTAGAAGATGATTTTCATATAAAGAATTTGGGCGGCTTAACAAAATTGGTTCAAAATTTGAATTTTGATGACTGGGACATGATTCAATTGGGGTATATTACGCCTGGAATAGATGATCGAATTCGTCAATTAGTTGCAAATGCAGAGTCTACTATTTTCAAGATCATATATAGGTTTTGTCGATTGTTACCACATGTATCCAAGAATTTTGATAATAGACTCAGAGTTATAGAAGCTGGTATTGAACCAAAAGGTTTTGTGGCAAACGACTTCCAGCCAGGAGGTCATTGCTACGTCATATCAAAAAGATTGGCTGCTGCAGCTTTACTCCTAAACAAACCTATGTTCCTGGCTACCGATGACTTTTACATGGCTTTGTCAAGGATGCGTTCATTCAAGATTATCCGAGCTCGTAAGTCGCTAGTAAGTCAACTGCCTTTTGCAAAGTGGAGTGGGCCTAGATTCATTGCAAAGGATCTCTGAAAATGGAATTTACTAAATCAAAGCCTGGATAAGTCAGCGCATCCATCGAAGTTAACTTTTGGCTTGGATAAAAAGGGATTGGTACAGTTGCAGTCCCACCATTTTTTACGCAAAGAAATGATCCCCACCAGGCAAAAGTTGAATTCGACATAACCACCCTTTTGCTCAAACTCATAACTTTTAGTGTCTGCCAAACACTTGCTGACATCGGACTCAAGACCGTTGTAATTTTCAAATGATTAATCAAATCTTGGCAATTACTAGGATCATCGGTGCACAGTACAATTGGTAAATCTTTATCAATATTATCTTCATAATACTTAAAATCTAAAATTCCATATAACTGCTCATTTACTAAAAAATCTCCTCTTCGGGCATGAATAACCTGATATTTTTCAGGTAAACCTAAATTTTCTGGAACCTTCATTAAACTAATTATCCGATTCAATTTTTCAAAAATTTCGTTTTCCACCGAAGAAAAAGCCTTATGGTTAATAAAAAAACCAGTAACAAAAAGAGAATTATTTGGTAGTTTTTCTGGAAACACAAAAGCTTCTTTACTTCTATAAAAAAGAAGAATGCGTTCAAAATATCTAGCAATTTTTGGTGAATTAATATTAATCTTATCAAAAAACACCAGTATTAGTCCTAGCAAATTAATATTTACAATTCTAAGTTCTTGGCCCGATACTTTGAATCCATCTTTGAAATCCTTAATAGATGATGGCTTTTGGTGGAATTTATCTGTAAAAAAAATAATTGGTCGATTACTAAGCTTGTTAGATTGAATAGCAAATGCCCACTCGAATAGTTGATTTCCTAATCGCCCAGAAAGATGATGTAATCTTGGAATTTTAAAATTATGCATTTAGATCAAACTTTTTTTCTGCAACAGTTTTCATGGCTTAGAAGTAGTTCGCGTTGAGAACTTACGAATAAATTTATCGATAAAAAAATCTATAGTAAAGCTAACAAAAATCGACACAAGTGTAACTAAAGTCAATTGCATATAAAAATTGTTACTGTAAACTGAATCTTCACCTAAAATACGAGAAGCAATAATACCCAGAGCTCCAGCAACTGGAACATGCCAAACGTAGATTCCAAAAGAATTTTTACCCATTAACATTGCTAATTTTTCTATATTTAACGTTGGTTTTTTAGGTTCCATTCTTGCAATAGAAATAATGAATGCAGCAAATGGAATACTTAACAGAGTGAGTGGAAAACTTGACTCATAGGAAAATACTGGAAGGATTACGCCAATTGAGCAAACACCTATCCAATTTGGGTATTTGAGAACTCTTTTTTCGAAACACTTCTTAGCAATCACACCTAGAAGTACCCCATTTAGACCTCGCAGCATTGGTGATAACCAACCCGGGATGGAAATTTCGTTTAACGCTAAAAAAATTGCAGTCAACTGAAAGGAGAAGAGTAATAAAAGCTTAATTATATCTTTGCAAGCTATAAATGGAATCAAAATCAAGTTTGTAACCCACTCTACTGACAAGCTCCACAACGGATAATTAAGTAGCAGAGCAGTAGGGCTAAAAATCTGCAGTAATAGTAAGCAGTTTACAATGACCGGGAATGAAATGTCTACGCCTTGGTAAGAATTATCTTCAAAATTGCTATTTTGGAAACGAACTATTATTTCAATCGTAATTGTAAAAAGTAGAGTTGTATAGGTCATTGGAGCTAACCTCATAAATCGCGCAATTACAAATTTAGAGATTTTATTGCGCCTCATACTCACCGGAAATTTGGATGCTAGAACAAATCCGCTAAGCACAAAAAAGAAATCTACAAAAAGATACAAATTCTTAGTCCACATAACCCAACCACTTCCTAAATGAAATCCTATTACTCCTATTGCGGCGATCCATCTACTAGCATCGAGAAGTAGAAAACGTTTAGGTAAGTGCATCATTAAATCTTTAATTTTTACTAACCTTAGCTATTGTGCCACTAATTATTTTAAGGCTTATATAGCAAATAATGAGTGTTTGAATTTCTAATAGGAAATCGCCTATAGGTTGGAGCCCTCCGCTAGGATAACTTAAAAATAGAATACAAACTAAATTTATGTTCATAAGATTTAAAAAATTTACTTGAAGGATTCGCATGCCACTTATGAGCAAGGTAGCAATTATCAAGTATATTAATCTATAGTCGTAACTAGTTCCTAGTATAAAACAAGATACATGTATCAATGCCGTGGCTAAAAATGAGATGTGGGTGCTAGACAGCTCTTCGAATTTGCTTTTTATAATTTTCAGGCCAGAAAATTTCCATATTACAAAAAAAGCTATGCCAGCAATCACTAGTATCGAGATGTCTATAGTCATTGCCGTTGCATAATTGAACCATTTACGATCTGTTAGATCAAAATACTTACTCCACACAGAAAATCCAAATTGTGCAAGTGCGCCATCCGGGTAAGGCGTTCTTGTCATTCTAATGTCTACTAAAGCTGAATATGTGCAAATAATGAATACAAAAAAACCGATAATTCGCCTTAAGTTACTCTTATCTAACAGCAGGAAAAGTAACATCACTGGCGCCGTATAAAACTTAAAAATAACTGTTACTCCCGTAAGTATATAGGCTAAATATCTTGAATTATGATAAAACAATTTACAACTCGCTAGAATCATAATTGCTATGAGGATGTCAACATTAGCTCTTTCGGCCAGAAGTAGTATTGGTGGACTCACCATTATAAGGAATAGGAAGTAATGTGGAATAGTTTTTTGGATTTCAGCTTTTGCCCAAGCAAAAATAAGTACAAGTGTTAACATTAGCAAATAGCCAATAACCTGCGAATTAGATTGTGATGCTCCGATAAAATTTATAAACTGCAATAACGGACGTCCATATAGGTACCCGGAGCATGGACCAGTATCTGAATAAACCTCGATTTGTATTAATCTATAACAATCAGCAAATCGCAGCACTTGCCAACTATCAATAAAGTTTCCACCGCCCCAGATTGCCCAATAGCGCAAAGGTAGCCACGTAGTTAACTGCATCCCAATAAAGAAAAGAAAGTATGATGATATAAATAGCAAATTTGAATGATACTTTTTGAGATATTTCAATGCTGCTTTGGTATCTAAAACTAAATTTTTCAACATGGGCTATTCCTTCGCATGTGTACCACATAGTTATCCAGAGATTCGGTTTCAGACCAAAATCTTGGTGACTCAGCACAATCCCATAATTCAAAAACCTCTTTACTTCTATACTTTACAGCTCCCCAATTTACAAATTTATTTACATTTAAAGTTTTAGAAATCATCAATTCCAACTCCCTTAAAGTGTAACTTTTGGCAGATTTGAATTGATAGCTTTTAACAATTTTTGAGTTCGGAGACAAAATTTCAATAGCAGATTCTCTAATCCCTCTAACAATGTCTTTTACATGTGTAAGATTTACAACTGAATATCCAGGATTTGCAGCTAAGTTCTCCCCTTTAATTGCCGCTTGGAGCATCAAGTCAAAAATTTTATTTTTGCGCTTTCCACCAAAATTGTCATAGAGTATTATCTCAGTGGTTGGAATACTTCCAGAAACTGAAACATCTTTTAAAAAATTCGCTGCGATACTTTTAAACTCAGAGTACTCCGACCAGGGTTGTAGATTATTCGGTGCATATTGTAAATATGTTGAGAAGTAAATAACTGGTGTATTGTGGATAATAATGTAATTTTTAATGGACTCGGCTAAGCCAACAATTGATTTTTCCATTTCGTTAACTTGCCCTTGATTTGGTTCTGGAAAATATGTGTTTGCAGCATTAATTACTAATTGAAACTTTTCATTTGATTCTAGAAATTTTTTTGTATTCGTAGATCCTGTGACAACAACTTTTGAGAAATTTTTACTGAAATCATCTACAATCGCCTCGCCCAGATTTCCGTTTCCTCCGATAATCAGGATCTTCTCAGATCTGCCTTTCACATCATTCCCAATTCTTGTGCATTGGCAGACTTCGATCTCTTTCGCTCATTAGTTTTATGTTAATTGGCCACGCTACATTTATAGAATCTATATTAATTCCGGTATCAAGTTCAGCAATATAGTGTTTTGAACTTTGATAAAGAGTTAAACAGTCGGTAATTGCTTGAAAGCCATGAGCAACACCAGGTGGAATTAAAACTGAAGAAACTGCATCCGCTGACATAACTTGACTAATGGTAGATTTTTCAGTTCTTGAGCCACTTCGTAAATCATGAAGGACGTCGAATATTTGACCTTGAATAACCGAAACTAGCCGCCAACTAGCAGATTTGCCTATTTGCAAATGCATACCCCTTGTAACTCCCTTCTTCGAGCGTGAGTAAAAGGTTTCTTCTAACTTCCATGGTGGAGTCTCAGTCCAGGGAGTCGAAAAAATCTTAACTACTTCTCCTCTTTCATCAAGGTGTTTGCGAGAAGTGAAATATTCCACACCTTCAATTTCTATTTTATTAATAAACAGCTCCTAATTGATTTTAAATGAGTTATCGAACCAACTTTTTGTTGCATCCACATAATAGATTGGGCGACCCAAAGTATCCTTATAAACTCTCGCTAAATACAAGGCCAAAACTGCATTTGCAAACAAAAGTTCAAAGCCCATGATCAATATGACAATTGGGTATAAATAATTCAAACTATAAAAAGAATTAATTAACATCAGTAAAAATACAGACGGTATAGTAAGCACTAAAAGATATGAAATCAGCCTGAGTGGCCAAGTTGTTGTTGTAAGAAATCCAGCAATGGCAAATTTAAACAGTTTTAACTTTCTGTATTTGCTCACTCCATCCAATCTCTTTTTCCTATCATATACATGGAATTTGGCTTGGAAACCTGAACGGGATATTGTGGCTCTTAGAAATGGAAAACTTTTATTTTCAAGAATTATTGAATCCCTAACAACTTTGGTGAACATTGCAAAATTTCCAGCATTGACCACAAATAAATCATCACTTATTTTACTCAAGAATTTATAAGAAAATTCTCTAAATTTTGCTGTAAAAAAAGACTCTACCCTTTTGCCTCTGATTCCTACCGCTACAAAATTGCCCAGAAGTATCGAATTGAAGAAATCTAAAATAATTTCTGGATTATCTTCACCATCAGCATCGATTAATACGTAAACATCTGATTCAGCATTTTCAAGACCAGCAATTAGCGCCGCCTCATAGCCAAAATTTCTAGTTAAAGTTAATATTCCTAGACACTTGAAATTCTTATCTTGCTTTAGCAAGATATCAAAACTTCTGTCTGTTGATCCATTATTTACAAAAAGCACTTGAACTTTGATTAATTCTTCTAATTTTTTTATAGTAGGAGCAAGGATGTTAACAAACTTCGAAAGCACTTTCTCCTCGTTAAATACTGGAATTATTACCGTAAGTAGTTTAGGTTTTTTCCGCAAAAGTAGAGGCTTCATTTTAAAATAAGTTCGATTCTTGGCTTAGAACAAACTCAATTTCTTTTTTACACAACTCCAGTGGCTTTGCCTGATTCATTAATACTGCTTTCCACCATTCAAAGGTTACTACTATTGACTCTTCTTGGGTCCAAAGGGAATTCCAATTCAATTTTTCTCTTGCGAGATTTGAATTTAAGTCTAAATTCTCAGCTTCAACCAAGTTTTCTCCGCTGCCATAGGAAATTTGAGAATTATTAACCCAAGTCTGATTGGCAATTGATACCAAATCTCTAACCGATAAGCTTGGCTCACTTGGACCGAAGTTGAGGGATGGAATCTCGTTTCCTTCCTTCAAAGCAATAGCCGTTAAGACATATCCGCGAAGTGGGTCAAGGACGTGTTGCCAAGGTCTGGTGCTTTGAGGATTTCTAATTTCTAGCGATGTATTTCTGGTATATGCCCTTACAAGATCTGGCACTATTCGATTTTTTGCCCAATCGCCTCCTCCAATAACATTTCCAGCTCGAACAGCAGCCACTTGTGGGCCACCATAAATTTTTTGAATGTTCTGCCATGCAATTATGGCATTCTCGGTCCCAACTTTACTTGCGCTGTACGGGTCTTTACCTGCCAATGGGTCGCTTTCAATAAATCTCACTTTGTTATTCGTATTTCTATATACCTTATCAGTTGTCGACACAACAATAGATTCCACAAACCCACATTGAAAGCTTGCATCTAAAATATTTGCAGTTCCAATTACGTTTACTTCAAAAGTTTCTACGGGAGATTTATATGAATCTAGTACTAAAGCTTGTGCAGCTAGATGAATTATTAAACTAGGCTTTGTGAGTTTTATAAACTTTTCAATTCCATCCCGGTTTCTTATATCGACGAATGCCTCTTGGATTTGACCCAACCTATTAAGGCGATGGTAAAGTGAATTTGGATCTGCGGGTAAGGATAAGCCGACTACTTCTATACCTAGAGCTTCCAGTAAAAGGGTTAGCCAAGCACCTTTAAATCCTGTGTGACCAGTCACTAGCACTGGACCTACAAGTTTCTTGTTACGACTTCTTTGAGTATCTAGCCTCATGATCTCATGTTACCCCACATTAACAATATTTATGAGCGAGTAGAAAGGGGGTAAGGGTTTCCTACCAAACACCCCTTAACTTATCTCTTAGAGTCAAGACTTTATGCTCCATGAATCAAAAGTGTTTAAACACCTTTAATTCTACGAAGGACTCGCATGAATGCTTTTATCATTCCAGTTCTTTGAGCTAATCTTAAACGAGTGCTAAAATCAATTGGTTTTGAATGAATAGTATTCAAAATTTTCTCACTCCTTAATCTCTCTGTATGTCCGTTGCCCTCTTCTATTGCACGAATCCATCTTGTATTATTCAAATCTATGGGTGGCAATAACTCTTTTGAGTGAATATGGAGATTGACAGGATAAAATTTCTTTCCACTCATCTCAAAATTTAAACTAGTATGTTTGGTGAAATCTTCAGTAAGATTCCATGAATAATTACTTAAATCAATTTTAAAATCTGGATTTTTATATCCAGAAATCCTAAAACCGTCTGTGTGAAAAGGGTCCTGGCCAAATAGATATTGACCAAGCGCAGCAGCATCAAAAATGATGTGTCTGAATTTCCCATTGAAATTTACCTCCCATGAATCACTGGGATATGTTGGTAACTCCTGTATGATTTTTTTATTCAAAGCAACGCCTAGTAAATCCATATCTCCTAATAAAAATTTTGTCCCTTTGTTCAATTCATATAACAATTGTTCTAACATCTCAAGATAGTCTTTAAAGGATTTAGCATATAAAAAGGAGGCAATTCCTCTACTCTCCGAATATCTAGGAACTGCGACTCTATGAACTTTCCTGTGCAGCGTATCTATTAATTCAGAAGAAAAAATGGGGTATACATCAGATTCAAGATGAATCAGGGGACCATCTATGTATTGAGAAAGAATATGGATAGCAAATAGCCTCTCTAATGTAAAGATCCAATATCCGCCCGAAATTTCCTCGAAAATTCGAAATTTTTTTACATATTTATTGAATTCCTTTAATCGCAATTTCTTGTTGTATTCAATTATAGTTCCTGGAAAACCTTTCCAATTAAATGGTAAATCTGTTATTAAATAAAGATCCGTATCAAAAAGTTGACTTTTAATCAATTTAGAAAATGGAATTAAAGTGGGTGACGGATTATGTCCCAAATGCACATATACAATACTCGTCCGATTCATAAGAGCATTCTACATAGTCACTTTTATATTGTACTTACCAGTTATTCGCAGATGTCTCGGGTATGATTAGTAGGGACAATTTAAACTATTTATGCTTTGGGAGGTGATATTGAGTTGAACGACAAACTTTCGAATGAAATTGCACTTTTAGTAGAAAATGCAATTAACAGCAGACATGCTAAGAAACCTTTTGTACCCGGTGAGAGTGATGTCCCGGTAACTGGGAAAGTCTTTGGGCAAGCAGAGCTGACAGCTGCCGTTGAATCGGGTTTAGATTTTTGGTTAACTGCAGGACCGTATACAGCTAAGTTTGAAAGTCAATTTGCTAAAACTGTAGGGATGCGGCACGCATTTATGGTTAATTCTGGTTCTTCGGCAAATTTGCTTGCATTAACTTCATTAACAAGCTCAAAACATGCAGAGCGAGCACTCAAGCCTGGCGATGAAGTTTTAACTGTTGCAGCAGGATTTCCAACTACTGTTACACCGATTCTACAAAATAACTTAATTCCAGTTTATGTTGATATTGATTTAGAAACTTATGTTGCAAATGAAATTGCACTTGAAGAAGCAATTGGCCCAAAGACTAAAGCAATTATGATGGCGCATACTTTGGGAAACCCTTTTAACTTAAATCTTGTCCAAGAATTGGCAAAAAAACATAACCTTTGGGTAGTTGAAGACTCTTGTGATGGACTTGGTGGAACCTATCGAGGAAAAAATATTGGGTCTTTTGGCGATCTATCAACGTTTAGTTTTTATCCCGCCCATCACATTACAACGGGTGAGGGCGGCGCAGTATTAACCAAAAAAGCATCACATAAAACTATAGTTGAATCAATTAGAGATTGGGGGCGTGATTGTTGGTGTGCGCCGGGATGTGATAACACATGCCTTAAACGCTACGAGTGGCAACTTGGTGAACTCCCAGCAGGGTATGACCATAAATATACTTATTCACACTTGGGATACAATTTAAAATCTGGAGACATTCAGGCTGCTATTGGCCTGGCGCAATTAGATAGACTTGATTCGTTTATTGAAATCCGAAAACGTAACTGGACATATTTAAGAAATGCTACAGAACATTTGTCGGACTTTTTTATACTTCCAAAACCAACTCAAAATAGTGATCCTTCTTGGTTTGGGTTTGCACTCACAGTACGGGAGGATTCTCCAATTAAACGAAATGAGATCGTGATTAAACTCAATGAGGCAAAAATTGGAACGCGGTTATTATTTGGTGGAAACTTATTGCGACAACCAGCTTTTATTGGTACTGATAGACGCGTTGTTGGGAATTTATACAATACAGATATAGTAATGAACGACACTTTTTGGATTGGTGTATGGCCGGGACTTTCAATCCAAATGTTGGAATATGTTGTTGATTGCTTAAATAAAATCATGAGAAATTAACTTTTAAGTTTGCTTTCCCAATTTAAAATCGAAAAGTTGCTGTTATTATTTTGTGTGGCAGAAGATTACTTAACTCTATTACTAATATCACTTGAAAGATACATTCTAGAAAAAAGAAATTTTACTAGATGCAGGGGGAATTTTCTTTATGAGTAAATTAGATTTGATATCAAAACTAGATCTCACCTCAATTAGTGAAAGGATAGATTTTAAGTATTTCTGCGATAAACGGATTTTGATAACTGGAGGCGCGGGGATGATTGGCTCTTGGATAGCTACTTCCATTGTGTTAGGTACTAATCTATTGCCAAATCAGCCAGCAAGCGTTCATGTTATCTCAAGGAGATCAAATCCTGACAACTTGCTACAAATCAGTAATTTTGTTAATTTTAAATATATACAAGGCAGTGTAGTTAACTCTAATTTAAAGGACTATGACTTAATTATTCATGCGGCTAGTGCGGCCAGTCCAGTTAAATTTGAATCGATTGAAACTATGCACGCAGTTAACTCTGGCGTGATTAATAATCTTGTGAAAAACTCTCCAAAACTTGATCAATTAGTTTTTATCTCAACTGGTGAAGTTTATGGAAAGCACGCTCCTTTAATGGTAAAAGAATCTTTTCAAGGTTCAATTGATCCCGCGTTACACCGTTCTTCATATCCAATCTCTAAGTTAGCAGCGGAGATCGAAGTTAGGAATGCAGCTGCTGCTTACAGTTTCAATCCTGGGATAATTAGGCTTTTTCATTCTTTTGGGCCAGGCGTTGACTCTCAAGATGGGCGAGCCTTTGCAGATTTTATATGGAGAGCTGCAGAGAATAAAAACATTAATCTTCTTACTAAAGGTACTCAAATAAGAAGTCTACTTTATCTTGAGGATGCAATTGTTGGGATATTAAAAGTTATTACTCAACGGTTTGCCGATCCAATTAATGTTGGAAGTCACATTCCAATTACAGTTAGAGAATTAGCTCATAAAATCAGCATTATCGCTGGAGTAGAGTATAAAACTAATGACTATAAACCTGAAAATAATTATGAATTGTCACCAAATAATATTATGGTGCCTTCAAACGAATTATTAAAAAGTTTAGGCTGGGAACAACTAATCAACTTGGATGAGACAATCGCTCGTACACTAGATTGGTGTAAAAGTAAGTTAAACTCTTGAGCTAATGCCTCTAGTAATAGCAGTTACCAGATAGAAGTGTTTATTGAATTAGTCCTTTCCTAACAATTTTAGTGGTTTTGCTTGAGCGACAAGTTTTCTACTACTTCGAGGACTACATCTTCTTGCCCAGCAACAACTTTTCTTTCACCCAAAATTCTTATGACATCATAAGGGTCAACGTTAAATCTATTTGAAAGATCAATTATCGGATTAAGATATCCTGAGAAAAGCCCCGATAGCCCTGTTGAAATAGATAGTGTAGAAATAGTTGGAAGCTTTGGTATAAATGTTTGTAATGCAAAATCAACAAGTTTGAAATATTTACTACTATCTATTTTAATCTTCCCGTCAGCATTCAAGAGTGACATCACTATTTCCATTTGTGCATTACCTGCACCAGCACCAAAACCTCCTGCGCAAGCATCAATAATCTGTGCCCCAGATTCAACTGCTTGTAATGTATTTGAAGTAGCCAGACCTAGGTTATTATGCGCATGAATGCCAACTGGGACTTTCAAAATTTCTTTTAGGGTTTCAAAACGTATTTTTATATCGTGTGTCCTTAAGGTCCCAGCTGAATCCATTAACATGATTGCTTGCGCACCGTTATCTTCCATTGACTTAGCTTGGCGTGCAAATTCAATTGGTGAGGCCATATGACTCATCATTAGTACTCCAACCCCAACTTTATTTCTTTTTCTGATAAATTCTAAGTACCTGTGAGTTGTATTGGCTTCGGTGCAATGACTTGCTATCCGAAAAACATCTACTCCAATGTCAATTGCAGGAAGAATGTCACGCTCAATAGAAGCAATACCAGGCATTATGTGAACAGATAATTTGGTACTACTTAGATTTTCACGAGCAGCTTTAAGTGCTTCAGAATCGCTTATCAAACTTTCCCCGATGTGGTTAGAACTTGCACCAAGTCCATTTCCGTGACCAACTTCAATCCAATCCAATCCACATTGATCTGCGATCTTGCAGTAGCCGGATATATCCTCTGCTGAAAGTTGATGCCTAATTGCATGACTGCCATCGCGCAAAGTTGAATCTGAAAGGATTAGTTGACCGGTTGGGAATATTATTGGAGTACTCATTATCTATTTTTCTGCCAACATGGCCAAGGACTCAGCCGCAGATACCGCCGCGACATTAATAATGTCTAGATTACCCGCATATTTAGGAAAATAATCACCGTGGCCTTCAACCACTATCGCAAAATGCACTACACTATTTTTTAGAATAACAGGTTCGTTAATTAGCTTCATGCCAGGATTTTTTAGCTGCATTTTATTTAGTATGGATTTTAAATTAAACATAATGCGCTCTAAATCTGGATTATCTATAGTCAAGTAGCAACTGGTATGCATTATTATCTCAGGTACGGCAGGATTTAGTATTAACATTACTTTCGATTTTTCTATTAGTGTTAATTTCTTAATTGCAGATTCAGTATTTGCGATGTATTGATCCAGATTTTGTCGCGTTGCAATCCCAGCACTCTTTGACGATATAGTACTGACAATTTCCACTTCCAGAACTGTATCCCCACCATTAGTTATTGAATGCAGGATAGGAATTACAGTCTGCCCTCCACAAGTTACCATGTTAAGGTGCTTATCCTCTAAATTCATCAAAGTTAAGTCATCGGTTACTAAAGGCACATAGAACTGTCCAACTGGCGCAGGTGTTAAATTTATTATTGAAAGGCCCAACTTCATAAACTGCTCAAAATTAGAATTGTGTTGTTCTGCAGAAGTCGCGTCAAAAACAAGATCCAAACTGCTTGATTTTTCTAGTAACGCTTCGACTCCTCCGTCACTAGCTTGAATTCCTAATTTCCTTGCTCGCTCTAATCCAGGTGAGTCCAGACGCCTACCAACAAACAGCGAACACTTCAGAATGCCGCTCCTACGAACCTTTATCAACAGATCTGTGCCAATATTTCCTGAACCAATTATCGCAATTCTAAGCCGGTTACCGCTCATTTTCTCGGCTTTCTATGTGTGAACATCGTGATAAATAATATCACTATATTTTATTATAAATACAGTTATGTACTGTACCCTAATCATCATAGTCAATTAGATGGGAGTAATTTCTTGAATTATAAAGATTTAGCGGATATCCCAGTTGTAATCCTCGCAGGTGGGCTTGGCACAAGACTTCGAGAAGAAACTGAGTTCCGCCCAAAACCAATGGTTGAAATTGGCGATAGACCAATAATATGGCACATCATGAAGAATTTTAGTTCATTTGGAATACGGAATTTTATTGTTTGCCTTGGATATAAAGGAGAAATAATTCGTGAATATTTTCTTAATTACCAAACCAGAAATATAAACCTTTCCTTGAACCTAGGATCACAAACTAAAGTAGATTTTTTAGAAAAACATGACGAAAATGATTGGAAAGTCACACTTGTAGATACAGGTAAATTAAGTTCAACTGGACAACGTTTAAAAAAAATAAAAGAATTCATTGGAGAGAGAACTTTTATAGCTACATATGGCGATGGATTAGCCAATGTGCCAATTGATTTACTTGTAAACTTCCACCGATCACATTCTGGTATTGCCACACTTGCAGCAGTTCATCCAACAAGTAGGTTTGGCGTAGTTGATATCTCTGATTCCGGAGTGATCAAAGAATTTCATGAAAAACCCATTGTTGATGATTGGATAAACGGCGGTTTCTTTGTACTCGAACCAACAGTGTTTGATTTTATGACTGATGATGGGCCATTTGAAGAAACTCCTCTTAAAAATCTAGTTTCTGATGGAAATCTCTATGCCTATAAACATAATGGGTATTGGCAACCCATGGACACATATCGAGAATATCTAGAATTAAATAAACTATGGGATAGTTCTAACGCACCTTGGAAAACATGGTAACAGAAGTAAGGCATTAAGGATAAATAAATATGCAATATGGAATTTGGAACTCTATTGATGACGTAAATGTACTCGGTATTTTGTCATATCGGTATGATTTTGTAATAATTGATTTAGAACATGGTTATAGAAGTTTCGATCGTGTTCAAACTGCAATTTTATTACTCACAGCACAAAAAAAAGACTTTATGGTGCGAGTAAGAAGTGCGCAAGATCCATTGGTCCAAACACTTCTTGATTTAGGAGTTAAGAAGTTTGTTTTACCTAAATCTAAATCATTAGACGAAGTCCGAATATTTGAATCGCAGCTTCTGTTTCCACCAAATGGCACTCGCGGTAATCATCCCAGACTTAAATTTAGTCTTCAAAATTATGGTATTGAAAAATCATTCTTAGAATATAACACTGAGATTCAATTATGTGTCATTGTTGAAACTAAAGAATTACTGGATCAAATTCAGTTTATACACGAAATTAGTTTAGTCAAAGAACTTTATTTAGGAGCATATGATTTATCTTTGGATTTACAACTTCCAAAAGGTATTAATGATGATAGCTTGAACAACATATATTTGAAAATTGCAGATATATGTAGCGAAAATTCATTGGTCTTTTCTTCCATGGTTTCAGAAAGATTTTCGGAGTCTGATTTAAAAAATTATGGTGTTACGAAAATGATTTGTGGTATCGATATATTATTTCTAGATCAATCGTTGCAAAGGTTTTAAGTTGCAGGAAAGTCAGAGAAATAGTCTCAGGGTTTCTGATGTTTTGATATCTAGGCTAATTCAACATGGTATTGATCATGTTTTTTTAGTTGTTGGTGGCAATGCTATGTACTTACATGATGCTGTCCGAATATCTGGTCTCAATTACACAGCTTTTCAGAATGAACAATCGGCTGCAATGGCTGCTGAGGCATACTCGCGCCTAACTGGCAAGATATCTCTTTGTATTTCAACAAGTGGGCCTGGTGCATCTAATTTAGCAACTGGGATAGCAGGAGCTTATTTTGATTCCGTACCTATATTTTTCATTACCGGACAACCCAAAAGTACGCAACTTGTGCCAAGTAGCAATAATGATAACTTTGGAGTTAGGCAAGTTGGTACTTTTGAATTTCCTGCAATTAAAGTTTTCCACTCAATATTGAAGAATGCAAAAGTACTAACCCTTTGTGACGAACCATCACAAATAGTAGATGAACTAGTTACTATTGCAACAAGTGATCGCCCTGGCCCCGTGCTACTTGAAGTTTCAGTTGACATCCAGGCAAATACAATTTTACCTACAAATGATGCACCTTTAATTAAACATAGATCACTTGAGGTTTTTAATCCAAGTATCTTTGAAATCATACAAAATGAGTTGAATTTTGCTACTAAACCACTCATTTTAATCGGGCATGGAGTTCGTGTTTCCGGTCTGGCAGAAGCTTATCTTGAAGATATTGAAAGATTAAAAATACCAGTAGTTTCCACCCAGCTTGGAAAAGATTTTATGGGATATGAAAATGAACTTTTCGTAGGTCATATTGGCATCAAAGGAAATAGGGCAGCTAATCATGCAGTACAGCAATGTGACTTATTGATA
>Ga0136644_10000832_pt1 | contig 24839 bp, 22 predicted proteins | sample C_130820_EF_Meta_FD_94780 | JGI IMG/M metagenome (GOLD analysis project Ga0136644, IMG submission 94780) | Freshwater microbial communities from Lake Croche, Canada to study carbon cycling - C_130820_EF_MetaG (v2) (version 2) | ecosystem: Environmental > Aquatic > Freshwater > Lake | place...
AAACTGGGAACCTGTTGTTGAACGTGTTGGTGAAAACGAATATCGTGTTTCTGAGTTGCGTCCTAAACCAAAAAAGGAGCATTATGTAGACCCGCGCAACGATGAACTTTCTATTGAAAGAGCAAAGGCTGGTGGTTTAATTTCTGCAGAGGTTGAGGTGGAAGGAAATAGTGTTGACCCCTATTTTGATAAAAAGGGTGTTTTAGACTATAGCAATGACCGATTTTTTGAGTACAGTGATTTTAGAAAATGGACTCCTGGTTTAGAACGTATGTTTGCTCCCACCTTAGATACAACTAATTGGTTATAAACTGTTTTGATAATGTCTCATACCAATACATAAATTAATAGATGTCTTAGACAGCTTTTAATTTTTGTCGTTACCAACTTATATTTTAGGCTCGAAAATCAGAGTTTTTAGCGGTGATTTTTGCACGAGGTTTGTGAAGGTACATAATACAGACACATTTTCTTATGAATGCCTTGTGTATTCCGTACCAAAATTTAATATCTTTACAGATATATATCCCAACCTTAATATTTAAGTAATATATTACTTAACTTAACTTTTATAAACTTTAATAAACTCAAAAAAAAATATACTCATAAAATATGTTTTACACTTTTTAAATTAATTGAGAGGTAGCTCCCATACTTTTACATTGTCTGGAATCGCATCTATTTTGTACAAGGCTTCAAAATAGGGAATTTGGGCTTGCGTTCTAGGAATACAATTATTGGCATATCTAGCAATATGCTTATATAAATCGAAATCTGGAAAGCGTTCAGTGTCGTCTGGGTTTCTTAATATATTTTTTCCTTCACTGTCCGTTAACCAAATCCATAACAGATTATAGAGTGGAGATACTGTCTCAAACATGACACGACCGTCTTCCTCACTCAATCTTTTCGGTACATCTTCAGTTTCTGGTTGCTCAGGATACAAGGCATCAAACATCGATACTGCTAATCTACATAAATCAAAGGATGGATTGGGATTCACTCTAGGTTCGCTTGAATCGTAATATGGCGGACAATTATATTGATTGGCAGCATCATTTCCGTCTGCAAAAGAATCCGTTATAATCAACGAATTTCTATCCTTTAGCCAGAATGAGGCGCGACCAAAATCAATAATTTTCATCAATTTGCCAAATGTTGGAACTCTAAAATATTTTTCTCCATCCTTTATTCCTGTTAATTTATAATAAATAAATTCTTCTTCAGTTGGCACCCACATAACATTATTAGTATGCAAATCATTATGTACTAATCCGTAATAGTATTGTGCTACCGAAAGCGCTGCAATTACTTGATAAATCCATGCTGACCAACGCACGTCTTTTGTTTTTTCTAATAATCTATCTTCATTTGTTTCTTCAATATCTAGTAGTGCGTCCATTGTACTTTTACACCGCTCAATCATTGTTACTTGAACTGGAAAATTGTTGAATTCTGCAAAAAACTCACATTGATTTTGATTATCGTCATAATCTGACTCATAAATATTACTAGATTCGTTTGAACTAGAGTTACTACTGCTTTTACTAATCGATTCATCATCGTTATTTTCTTCATCACTTTCAACCTTTATAATACGTACAGGTCGTTCTTCTAATTGTTCTACTGAACTATCTTCGTCTGTTGATGGTATTTGTGATACACAATCAGAATCACTTTCATCTACTTCTGATTCATCTAATTCTATTATATCATTATCATCATTGTCTTCTATTTGATTATCTTCAGTTTGCTCCTCTAAATTATCACATTCTATAATACCACCCTCTTCGATAATTTCTACAAGGGGCTTATTTTCTAGATTCTGCCCAACGACCTTTATTTTAAAAAGACCTAATCTTTGATTTTTATTGAACCATCTTTCGTTTTTTAAACTAGATATTTCGCCAGTAATGTTATATAAATATTTGTCTACACGCCCGTTAAAAGCACCGTAAAATCTACACCAATGTGGCGATTTGTCTGTTTCAACCAATCTTGATACTGTTGCAGAACATAGCGTATCAACATAAGCTTCGTTATAAGGGTCATGAATTTTTGTAATTGTATTCATCCATTTTTCTCTTATTTGTGGTAATGATCCGTCTGTTGGTAAAATATATGAACCTTCCATGGTTGGAATAGGTTCAACTAAATGAACGCGTTTTACAAACATTGGAATATCAAAATTACCTGAAACATCACTCAACTTGGCGTGCGCATTTATAAAAAATCCTTCTGGTTCTCCTGATAGTGTAAAGAACTCTATTGGTGATTGAAGTATTTGATTTGGTGAATCAGACACAAATGATACACTTGGTAGTAGTTCTTGAACGTTTCTAAATTCGAATAAGCTGTTATCTATTGATGATTTTAAGGATTTTTTACCCATTATTGGTAATAGTTCCCGGGGTAAGACCTTTAATCGTGGTATTTGAGTCGATGGTGGGGTTACCGACTTGTTTCCATTATTTTTCTTTGGCCCCTTTTTATTTAGTTTTTTGGCTATTAGGACCATATTGCTGTATCTATGCCGGAAACCTGATAAACTTTCATTCCGCACTTTTGCGTAAGTATGCTATTTTCGGTTTCATTCGTAGAATTAAATAGTATGACAACACCTTCTAATAATATAGTTCCTCCACTTGAACATGTACAATCTGGGTCAAATCCCGGTCGTCGTGTCATGAATTTAGCTTTACGAAAATTTGATATGAGTCGTATTAAAGATGACAAAGTTGTTGTCTTTATTGGTAAAAGAGATACCGGTAAGTCTTTTTTGATTCGCGACCTTTTATTTCATCACCAAAGTATTCCTATAGGAACTGTCATTAGTGGAACAGAGTCGGCAAATTCATTTTATAGTTCAATTATTCCCCCCCTGTTTATTCATGAAGAATTTAATCCATTAATTATCGAAAATTTATTAAAGCGACAGAAGACCCTTGCCTTGAAAATCACAAAAGATATTCAGACACGTGGTACAACCTCTGTAGACCCGCGCACTTTCATGATTATGGATGATTGTTTGTATGATAATTCATGGACACGTGACAAATATATTCGTAGTTTGTTTATGAATGGTCGCCATTGGAAAATTTTGTATATTGTTGCAATGCAATACTGTATGGGAATTCCACCTAATTTACGCACAAATATTGATTTTGTTTTTATTTTACGTGAAAATATTGTTGCGAATCGTAAGCGTCTATATGAACAGTTTGCCGGTATGTTTCCCGATTTAGACTCATTTTGCCAAATTATGGACCAATGCACTGAAAATTACGAATGTTTGGTGATTGATAATAATGCGAAAAGTAATAAGATTGAAGAACAGGTATTCTGGTATAAGGCCCAGCCTCATCCAAATTTTCGCATTGGACTTAGTGAATTCTGGAATCAGCGCCTTCCTGATAAGGATGAGGGTGATGATTTCGACGTGAATAATACTGGTAAAAAGAATAAGGGACCTTTAATTCAGGTCAAAAAATACTGAAACCCCGGTTTATTTAGCGTTGTTTTTATTAGGGATGGGTAACCTTCTTGCAACAAGCAATTGGAACTCAAATATAAATACAGAATTAATTAAACCTGAATCAAATACATTAGGTCAAGCTAATATATCTCCACTTAATACAATTAAAAACAGTATCGGTCAAGGAGAAGTGATACCAAAGCCTAATGAGGCTGTACCTAATGAACTGAAACCTGTTGAAGTAAAGCCTAATGAGGCTGTACCTAATGATGTGAAGCCTAATGAGGCTGTACCTAATGAACTGAAACCTGTTGAAGTAAAGCCTAATGAGGCTGTACCTAATGATGTGAAGCCTAATGAGGCGGTGCCTAATGATGTGAAGCCTAATGAGGCGGTGCCTAATGATGTGAAGCCTAATGAGGCGGCGCCTAACGATGTGAAGTCTGACGAGGCTGTGCCTAACGATGTAAAGTCTAATGATGTGAAGTCAAATGAACAAATAAATAACTTACCAAAGGCAAACAATAAGCTTGCTAACAATTTAACTAAGAAAAACAATAAACCTGTTAATAACTTACCAAAGGCAAACAATAAGCTTGCTAACAATTTAACTAAGAAAAACAATAAACCTGTTAATAACTTGCCAAAGGCAAACAATAAGCCTGTTAATAATTTACCAAAGGCTAACAATAAGCCTGTTAATAATTTAACAAAGGCTAACAATAAGCCTGTTAATAATTTACCAAAGGCTAACAATAAGCCTGTTAATAATTTACCAAAGGCTAACAATAAGCCTGTTAATAATTTACCAAAGGCTAACAATAAGCTTGTTAATAATTTAACTAAGAAACATAATAAGCCTGCTAACAATTTAACTAAGAAAAATAATAAGCCTGCTAACAATTTACCAAAACCCAATAATAACAAAAAATAGGTACATAATAATATTCACTATTTTATTAAAATTAATCGTCAATTTGACATCTAATTTTGATACAATTCTATAAACGTTTCCGGTACTTCCTATGCGATTATATAAATTGCTTATTTTAAATAAACCTTATAGGGGATGTCAACTATTGACACAGCGGCACCGCCAATTCAAATTCTAAATACTGCAGCCTTGCCACCAAGTTTGGCAGAACTTTCAGAAATTTACAGTAAAAATTTTTACTGGAATCTGTTTTATTTGGTATTGATGACTATTGTATTTATAATTATTTTAGCGTATGTTTTTGCTGGTGGCTATTTAGCCGATATCACTAATAATTGGCCTAAATATCGCTGTAATCCCATGATTATGCCCTTTGCAAGTTTATTTGGATTTGATGCTTCTGAAAATTTTAATTTTTGTATGAAAAATATATTTAATTCTAGTGTTGGTGCAGTACTTGGACCTATATATGGATTGATGTCATCGTTCACAGATATAGCTGGCACTATTTCCAACTCTGCAAATTCTTTCCGCTATTTAATTGCCAATTTATTACATGGTATGGAACGTTTGATGAATTCATACCGCGATAAATTCCAAGGCTTGCTTTTCGCGATTCGTATGAGTTATGTGAAAATGCTTAATCTTATGGGTCGCCTATATGGTACATTCTATGCCGTAATTTTTATGGGTCTTTCAGGATTAAAGGCCGCTGATAATGTGGCAAATAATGATTTAGTAAAATTTTTACTTGAATTCTGCTTTGACCCACAAACCCCTGTTAAAATGGCAGACGGTTCTGTCAAGACTTTAGAAAATATAGTTATAGGTGATAAATTACAAATTGTTGATGGTATTGAACCTATAGTTACATCAGTGTTTAGATTTAATGGGAGCAAAACTCCTATGGTTCGTATTGTTGATACCTTAGTCAGTTCAGAACACTTTGTTTTACACGATGGCGTTTGGATAAAGGCTGGTTCACATCCTTTGGCAGTTTTGGCAAATTCAATTCCTGAATTGGTTTGTTTGAATACTAGCACTCATGTGGTTGAAATTAACGGTCTGACATTTAGCGACTATGACGAATCCGATGATTTAGCCATCACTACATCAACACAGCAAATGGCTGAAAAATTTTTGAATGGTGGAATTTACGATACAAGTGTTGAATCAACAAGTTTTTATGATTTAGGCATAGACCCTAAAATACCTATTGTATTAAAGAATGGTTTGACTAAACCTTTACATGATATTCGGCTTGGTGATGAATTAATTGGAGGCGGTCGTGTTATGGGTTTAGTTCAAGAACAGTGTAAATGGACAACAACTTTGCCTTCTGGGTATGTGGTAAGCGCTTCTCAACTAGTCTGGGATTCTGTTGCTAATTTTTGGCGGCGGGCAGGTTTACTCTATCCTGATAAATGCGTAAAGAAACCTATTGTTCTATATCAATTAACTACATCAGATAACAGAATCGAAAGTGTTGATTTTATATTTAGAGATTATCGTGAGGTCAATGAGCCAGATATGGAGTCATTATATGAAGGCGGGTTTCATAACTAGATTCATGAATTTCAAATTTACTAAAAATTGAACAAAACATTATTTTTCCATTTATTATCAAAAACAAACAAGCAAGAAATGTCTGTAACTATCAACGCAAGCTATCTGAATGTACCTACTGCTTCTGAGCCTGGAATTCTGGGCGTCAAGGTTGTTGGCTCTAATCCTGTTGTACGCCCTATTCACATCGCTCTTGTTCTTGACACAAGTGGCTCGATGGAGGGCCCACGTATCAATTCTGTAAAGAATACACTTTCCGTCCTTATCACACGTCTTAGCAACGGTGATAAGATTACTGTTGTTGGGTTCTCAAGTATCGCGACTATGCTACTGTCAAACTGTGTACTTACAGACACTAATCGCGATGATTGTCTGAAGGTTATCAGTGAGCTGAATGTCGATGGCGGTACTAATATTGAGGCGGGTATTGCTCAGCTGGGTAGCCTGTTTTCTACGGGTTCAGTCCTACCTGATTCAATAGTCCTGCTTACTGATGGATATATCAATGAGGGTATTAGCTCTGTTGCTGGTGTCTATTCACTTCTGTCATCCTATATGCCTGGTGTACCGGTATATAGTCTGGGTTACGGTGATGACCACAATTCAGATTTCATGAAGGGGCTGTCACTTCGTACAAATGGTACCTACACCTTTATTGATAATGAGATTGCACTTCCAGCATCCATTGGTGAGCTTCTGGGTGGTCTTCAGAGCGAGGTTGCTAAGAATGCTGAGCTTATGATTCCACCTAACTGGACTTGTCTAGAGCTCAACTATGTGGCAGGTCAGAACACATTTGGTATTGGCTCACTAATTGCAGATAAGACCAACTGGGCTTTGTTTAGTGTCCCTGCTACTGCAATTGGTAACATTCAGCTACGGTATAAGACAGTTGATGATACCTCTATTGTTATGACTTCTGTGGATAGTGCTATGGACCGCATGGAGCTTAGTGAGCAGTATATGCGCTGTCTTAGTGCTGTAGCACTTGATAAGGCGTCTAACTTTATCAAGGCTGGAAATCTTACGGCAGCAAACCTGGAGATTAATGTGATGATTGATAAGATTAACCGGTCTGAGGCTGTGAACAGGCCACTAGCCATTCGCATGAAGGCACAGCTTATGGAGATGAGTGAGGAGATTAACACGGCCATGCACACGCCTCCACGTATTCGTCGCATGGGTAATCAATTTGCCAATCTACTTATGCGTGCTGGTAGCACAGCCACTCAGTATGGTCAGCAACGCGGTGTAACAAGTGCAGGTAGTGGCGATTTGTTTAGTACTCCCCGTATGGCAGAGCGTACGTCACAGATGGTACACCAGTATAGTGTTGGTCATGGAGACCCTGATGCGATTCATGATAATGATGCCTAAACAATAAGTGATATAGTTTTATAAATGGCCAATAAAACGATAAATGAGAGAGCAACTGAATGTGTCCGTATTATTACCAAATTGACCGACCCACTTGGTTTAGCTATACCAGCTGATTCAGCAGAAGTTGTCGAACTAAGACAGAAAATGAACGAGTATATACGGTCCGGTGAATCATGGGCAGGAACAGTTAATTTTTCACGATTTGATAATCGGTTGGCTGTTTGTATTTTTCCTAAACGAGCAGATAAGACGGTTTCTGTTATTCTAAGAAAAATATCTAGTGAATAATTTTTTATTTACTGTAAAATACTTAAGTTAACTACCCTTTTATTAGGTAATTAACTTAAATATTTGTTATTATCAAGTTATCCGAAAATAGAATAGAAAAAATATAAATTACAAATTAGTAAGCAAATAACATAACACCACGACCACCGAAGACACGAAAAATATTCCAGGTTGTTACATAAGTATATACTGTTAGATTTGGTAAATTACCATAATTATCTTGTTTCATTTTTAATAAGAGTTCCTTTTTGGGCAACTTATCAAAGTTAGAAAATCCTCTTGGATTATAAAAGGCTCCTAGTGATTTATCATCCTTTGCTCCAGGTGATAAGGCAAACGGAAAGGTGTAAATATAACGATTGAACAAGGGTGCCTTTCTATAATGGATTAAAGGTAATAAATTTCTAAAAAGCGATGGACTGTTCTGATGACTGAAACGAACAATATTACCAAAACTTAATTCCGCTCCTAGCATAGGCTCCGAATAGGCATAACGAAAGGCGGGTAAGGCAGTATCACTTGCGGTCAATACTGCATCTGGCCACCATGGTATTGACCACCATTGATTAGGATTTATTGTTGCCGAATACATATCGCGCGTGAAAAGAAACCATGCGTTATAATTTACCACTTGAGGATTTTGAAATACCCATTGAAAGTCTTTCACTGGATTGGCATAGGGTAGTGAAATACGAATATTTTGGCCCTGTTGACTTTCATGTGGAGGTACAATATAGTGTTGTTCTACGCGATATTCAAGCATATTGGAACGAAACAACATGGCCTCATATTCTTCTAAGGATATATATTCACAAAGAAGGTATGCATCTTGTATACTAAACGTTGCTGGCATTTGATAACCAGGTATTACTGATGCCTGAATTCCATTATTTTGTTGACTGGGATTGATTGAATATAAAGTTAAATTTCCACTAGGGTCACTTCTATAAAATTGGGCATTAGCTAAATTTGGCATCTGTGTATTATTACCTGGTGGCTGTGACGGATTTCGTGAATCTAAGCGACTATCTGAGTAATAAAGCTGGTTCACAGGTCTGAAGGTTAAATGAACTTGAATAGCATCTGCAGATAGGGCGTCTAAGGGTAAGGCATTTTCATATTCATTTTGACTAAACCAAAATGGAATCGGTACATAACAGGTAGTTGGATTTGCTGGGTCGGAGCCGATTGAAGATGCATTAAAACCATTGGCAACACGATGAATCATACGATTTTTTGCTCGTACACTTTGATTTGATTCATACAATTCGTCATAGATTTCCATAAATGTACCATCAAAGGTATCCACATTCACTCCTCCTACATCGAATTCGGCCAACTGGATAAGAGCATGACCTAAACTATTTGTCCATCCAAAAAATGGACCTAGAAAGGTTCCGGGTGGTGACGCATTTTTTGCATTTTGTTGGACGGTTGCTATATCAGGCATAACAGCAACCAATGTAACTTGTGATAATAATTCACCCTTGCGCGGAATCGATACTGTGTTGCGTTTGCCAAAATCGGGTTGTCCATCAAAGTCAACACGAATCCATTGGGCAGCCCAACGCGTTGTTTTTTTAAAGACTTTTACATAGTGATTTATATTAGGTTGACCCTTGGGTGTATTTAATCTTGAATCTTGAATTCCGTAGCAAACGACTGATAAAAGTGTTGCCGGTGAGGACATTCCTCCCTAATGTTGTTAATGTTTATTTACTGCTATATGCTTAAGCACTTGCCTTACCGTCAAATACTATTTCTTGAAACTATTAAAATTGATTTGTGGCAAACTATTTTATCTTTTCATAATAGATAAAATGGATTGTGAGGACCTGTCAGGAAATGAATTAGTTATATATGAAAGTGATAATGATTCTCAGGTTAATTTTGAAGTATCCTTGGGGCTTTCAGATATAGAAAAGGAGGATGAGGAGATTATGATAGATGCTCTTTGTGGCGCGCTTCAAACAACTGATATTAAGCCCGAATTGTGTCAGCGTTGTAAATCAAACCTACATGTAGCTTCGGAATGTATCGCTTCACATGATATAAATCATGACGTTATTGTAAGCGATGGTGAATATGATGGCGACTATGAAGATGCTGACTTATAGCATCTTCTTGTCTTACGATTCTGTTTTTTACCTCCTCTTGTTTTAGCCAATGGCTCGACGTCAAAGGAAAAATATTGGAAATGTACATCAGACGAATTATATAAGGTAATTACTTCTGTGCCATCAGGCTTGGTTTTTCTAGCGCGACCTAGAATGGTATTGGATACATTTAACTCTATTCCACACTCTTTTAAATTAGATTCAAGAAATTTAACCTCAATTTCACTTGCCCAGTTACCTCTTTGTCTTATACCGGCTTTTATAGATGCTACAAATTCATCTTGATTATCGTGCTCTAAGGCTGATGTAAGAGCATCTTTATGCCATTGTGCAAAGGTTGTATCAATCACTGCCAAAAGTGTGTCTGTGTCTTCATAAAACAGATGATATAATACTTGATAGGCCTCAGTAGCACGTTTATCAATGTGGTCCGAAACAAAATTACGAAGACCTTGAATTAGTGGCGTTATTTTTGAAACAACATTAATATTTAGACAGACCTTTAGTAAATCTAAAATACCCTGTTCATTTGCTGCCAAAATTAGGGCTCTATAAAAACAGTCGCCATCCCCTGGAACGTCAACCACCTTAACTCTAGGTAAACCAGTGTCTTTTTCATTTTGCTTCTTGAGATACATAATTGACATTTCATAGTTTGGACCCTTGCGTTTCTTTTCTAATAAATTAGCCAACTTACTTTTATTCATTGGTTTTCTTATTACATGATTTTTTGAATTTATATCAGGTAAAATACTTATCATTTTTTTCTCAAAGATACTCTTGTTCAAAGCTTTTTTCATAAACGATTCAGTATGCGTCTTGACTGTTTCAGCTTCTAAACTCTGCATTAGGGTGCGCATTAAATCTGGGTCTTTGAGTGCTTCATTATAAGTCTTTGCCCTTTCGGTATTATTCATCTATTTTAGATACGTATTTATATTTTAATTGAAAACAGATATTTGTCTGTTTTCAATTATTTAAGTTGTGTTTTAAATTTGTTTGGTTAATATAGCGATAATGTACGGGCTGAAGGGTCTGTTGTTTCAGGTGACCATCGGGGCATCCACATATATGGTATAACCCTTACTGACTTAGCTCCATATAGACTCTCAAAAATCTTTCTGTATGTCAGGGCTTCTGCTGTTTTAGGCGTATTAAAGGGATAATTCTGACTGGCATTCTTAAGTTCATCATCTATGTTGGGATTCATGGACCGCACATACTTGTCAATCTTGGCATGCCAAGGTTCTTCTGTTGCACTCACGCCGTCACTAAAGGCCTCCTTCTTGCGCCATAATACCTCATGTGGTAAGAGACGGGAATCATCAAATGCCATACGAAGTATATACTTTTCTGGCCGTTTATTTTCTAGGTTGGGTCTTCTGAGCTCAGTTGGAATTGAACGCCAAAGATTGACTAGCTGTTTATCTAAAAAGGGTGTGCGTGCCTCCAAACCGTGGTCGGCCATAGAGCGGTCGCTACGCAGTACGTCAAAGCTATTAATATCTTTTAGTAAACGCTCTGATTCTGCTTCAAATTCCTCATCATTTGGTGCTCTATAGAAATACAAGTAGCCACCTCCAATCTCATCTGAACCATCACCATTAAAAATGACCTTAATATCTGTATTTGCCTTGATATATTTGCCAATTAACCAATTGCCTACAGAGGCACGTACAGATGTAATATCATAGGTTTCGGCAGCTCTTATAACCTCCGTAATTGCTGTGAAAAAATCCTCTTCCTTAAGAATAATTTCATGATGGTCAGACTTTATAAAATCTGCAACCGTCTTGGCATAAACAAGGTCTGTTGACCCTGGCATACCAATACTGAAAGTGGTCAATTTCTTATTTTGTTGCTTAAGATACTTGGCTGCTACAGCGCAGACCAAGGACGAATCAAGACCGCCACTCAATAAGGCACCAATGGGTCGGTCTGACATGAGACGCTTTTCTACAGCTAGTTCAAAGGTCTTTCTTAGAAATAAACAGGATGTTGCTAAATCACTTAACACTGGGTTTTTAATCCAGGGAATTTGATGATAGCCGAAACCGCACATACCTACTTCCTTATCACCTTCTTTTGGCAAAATAAAACTATACCATGAACCAGGAGGAAACACTTCAATACGTTCGCAAATAGGTGTTAAGGCCTTGATTTCTGAGGAGAAGACTTGGAAACCGTCGCCTCTTCCTATGTACAAAGGACGCACACCGTATGGGTCACGTGCAATTGTAATTGTACCTCTTTTTAGGTCCACAGCTACAAAGGCAAAGACACCATCTAGGGCGCGACAAACATCTGTAGGGTCTAATTTGCTTAGAAGAGCAGGTAATACTTCACAATCGCTAGAACCCTCTGGTAAATCAATGGACCAACGCTTAGCCAAATCCTTGTAATTGTAAATTTCACCATTGCATACAACAGCAATATCATCTTTGACCAAGGGCTGATGACCATTTTCAGTAAGACCGTTGATAGCAAGACGTGTAAATCCTAACGTGGCTGAACCAAAATTCTGAATTTTCATGAATTCTGGACCTCTGTTATGTAATTTTTCAACACATTTTTTGATTGATTCTTCATTTGGTAGCTTTATTCCAAATACTGCCCAAATTCCGCACATCCTTATATATATTTAGTACTGTCGGTTTAAGCCGTAAGCTATTTTGAAACTAACATCAAATACTTAAGTTACAAAAAAGAACGTACCGGTATCATTGCTTGTGGAAACCAGTCATTTCTAAATGTATTTACATTATAAACTTCAATAGAAGGATTCCAAATTTTGACCCAATCGGATAAACACGATGATGTTTTGATAACAAAATTACATTTACTTAATAACAAACTGTCTATCATAGCCTGTTTTGCCAAAAATTTATCGTTACTATTTTTATGAATAGGCATATTTGTTGAACTTCTTGTTGCCGAAGTAAAAATTAGATTATAATTAGCCATGAATGCATCTTTCATTTTATTTATAAATATTTCTTCATCTGACGCTATAAAAATCGTATCGACTTGTTTATTTTTGCTAAGATAAGCTTGTACCTGATTGATAAAATCATCCTTTGAAACAAAATCTGCATGGGCATTAAATTTATCTGTACCTCTATAGTGAATTCCCAAGGTAAAATTTCCAAAATCTTTATTAAAAACCTGTACTTCTGATAAAATGTCGTCATTTATATCAAAATATTCGAAAAAAAGGTCATGTGCCTTTTGAAATTCATGACCCTTATAAATGTAGCTGTAATTTTTTTTAATTGTTGTTAAACTGATTTTTTTTGTGGATTTTGTATTATTGGTTTTTTGCTTTAATATAGTCGGAAAGAGCGGTCCATAATAATAAGTGTCAATTTGCCATAATGGATAAATGTTATTTTCTTTCAGATAGGGTAGAATTTTTAATATCCATCTTAATGATGCGCCAAATAATCCATATTGTATTTTCTCTTCTATAATTCCGAAGGTATGTACCATATTAATTTTATGTTAGATTTTAAATACTTATTTGACACTAATGAAAAATTAGGATTTAAGAATCTTTATTTCATATTTATATTATGGTTTATATTTTGTCGTATTTTACAGAGCCATGTCATCCTCTACCTGAATCTGCGAATCGTTAGCACTGGCTGGTGCCTTTGCCTTCTTTGCTACAAACTTCTGGCGCTTCTGGAAGCTAGGTGGCGCAGGTGTACCATTCTTAAAGGTGGCTAGAAAGACAATGCGCTTCAGGTCCTGCTTGGCCATGATAATCTGGTGCTCCTTCCAGTCCAGCGACTTCTTCTCCTTAGCAAGTCGGCTAATATACTGGCCGTGAAGGTCAAACAGCATACCCTTGTAGTGGGCTGGGATGGTGTCCTTGGGCACGTCCTTGAGCTTAAACACATGCACATACCAGTTGTACAGGTCGCTTACAACCTGGGTCCAATTTGCCAGAGCAGCGTTGGCTGCGACGCGCTCCTCTGGATATAGGCTAAGATACTGCTCAAGTGTATTGTTCTTATGGTTCTCAAACCAGACGTACTCCAGCTGTGAGTGATTACCACGGAGCTTGCGACAGGCCATATACGTGTTTGTGCGCATCTTCCAGCGCTGACCCGTTAGAAGATTGCGGACAACCACACCCTGGCTACGAATGCCCTCAAACTGGTCCATGTTGCTTAGCAGAAGCTGGCAGTCAGTAGGATTCGTCACAGCAAAGCGACGGGCAGGCATGAAGGTGTTTGGTACAGGGCTAATCAGCAGATTACCAGACGGGTCAAGCATCGTAATCTCGACTAGACTCAGCATAGGCTGAGTCACAGGCACAACAATACGATTCAGCGGATGCTGAAGCACAAAGCTGTAGCCACAGGCCTGATTAAGCTGAGCAAAGCCCTGGGGAAAGAAGGCATTGTAGGTCTGCATGAAGAGCTCAGAGAAGGTGTGCTTGTAGAACTTGTTATCAGCGTCTAGACGGCTACGCGTCGTAATACGCCACTGGTTCTTGTACACATCGAAGAACAGATTAATCATAACGCCATCTACAAACTCCTCAACGATGTGACTCGTAAAATCAGCAGGAAAGGTGTCCATGTTCATGCTCTTCTGAGGAGCAACAAAGACTGGCTTGTTCTTCATCGAATCCCAGACAACTGAGCGAAAGGCGCGCACAACCTGATTCGTCATATCGGCGCTCTCCCGCTGGTAGCGAAACATGACAAGCGGGTCACCCTCCTTGTTGTTCATCTTTACGCCAATGGATGCAAGGTAAGTCTTGAGGTCGTCAAACTTGGGATATGAAGTCACCAGCTGACTGAAGATATCATTGATAACGGGAACAGGCATGTTGGTCTGATTAGAGGCGGACATATTAGCTTTCTTTTAGCTAGTTTTGCAAATCCTTTTACAAAACACCATGGCTTCAATTTTTTGATGTTTTTGTGTTTGTCGCTCTGATAAATAACATCACATTCGGTAGTGATGAGCGCCCCGAACCTCACTGAGGAGCCTAATCAGGATATTCCTGAGTTAGGAGATATTCTTACCCTAAAATCAACAGTTTTTGGCTCATTAACTGGAAAAATCATATATCGTGATGAAAAACTTATTAGAGTGCTTTCAATTAATTCTAGTGATAGAGCGATTAATTTAGCTATAGACCTAGAAGATGGCGACTTTGATAAAACAACCGGAATTACTGAATGTACTATCCATACTAAACGCGAAGACCCTCATTTTGCCTTACAGCTCGGTGCCGTAGAAGGTGAGATGTTAGAGTTTTTAACAAATGCAGGTCAAAAAGTTATAGAATCAGGAATTATTGCACAAATCATCGCTAATGATGAGGAGGATGCAATTGTCTTAGACAGCGGACGGCGCATTGACTTTGCCTTTATTGGACCACCTACGCCTATCGACGTGGTTCGTGTTACATCTAGCACTAGTGAAGCATCTGTAGAAGTGACTGAAGGAGAAGCGCAAATAACTGTAGATGAGGATTTCCCGGCCTATGATTTATCCTTATTAGCCGGTCTTATACCTGCAGCCATGGTGGAAGAGGTAGCAACGGCAGAAAGAACGTATCCCGAAGGAATCCAACGTGAGGAGATGTACATGGATTTACTTAAATCTTATCCTGAATCTAAGCGTAAAAATCCTAACTTATTACGTAAATTAGCTCGAGAAACCGAACTCTTACTTGCTCTCAAAAATGCCGTTACTGCGACAAATGAACGCGGTGAACCAAAGCTCTTTGTGAAATCCGCAGATTCATTAAAAGACATTTTATCAAATCTTAGCGCTCCTGTATCATCAATCTTACCAGTTTTAGCTATGAAACGTATTTTATATACAAATGCAGATGAACCTGGACAATTGGATAAGAATCAAAGTGAACAGGTTGAACTTCGCGATTGGTTAAAAACTGAACTACACGCTCTTCAATTAACAAATACTTATGCCGCCGGTCAAGAACCACGTGGTCAAAAAGATAAACTCATGTTTTCATATTTATACCGCCTATTATCTGATTCAGGCTCTGTTTTCTTACCAAATACGTCATCAATTGAAGGACAGGAAGTGTCTCATGATATGGAAGTACTACGTACCGGATTGCCACCTAAACCAATATTTGGATTTGCTGAATTACCCAAGAAAAAATCAAAAGGTGATGTGGAAATTGACGCAACTTTTATTGCGCCAATTAAGGGAAGACATCACCGTGTAATTGGACAATTAAAAACAGCTGATAATGATTTAATTGCTCCTGGTGACCCTGGAACAGCTTTAAATTACTTACTATTTCCTACAAGTGTAGGTTCAGCATGGAGACCAACAAAGTATTCTGGTTCACTATCTGAAGATATTCGTGCAGCAAATCTTGTTAATAATCTTAACTCTATAGAATTTATTACCAATGATAAACGTTCATACATTTCCAACGGTATCCAGGTTATTAAAGGTAATGCTGTTTCCGATGGTGAAGAACAAGCAAATATTAATGTAAGTAAGTGGCTTGCTTCAAATCTGAAACACTATGTCCACCCATCTGACCTTTTAGCCTCTGGTTCAATTGGTGTTTATAGAGTTATTGATTCGATTGGTCTTCGTTATTATGAATGGACACCAGATGTTGCTCGCGTATTATGGTCAGCAATTCATAAATCACAAGTTCTTTATAAAAAAGCGTTTGACGAATTTAATCAAATGGTAACAGAATATTTAAAAAAGGCGCTTCCTTATAATCTTGGCAATTCTATACCTGATGACTCTACCTTATATAAAAAGGCCATGAACATTCCTGAAATTGCGGCAGTCTTGAACAAACTTGGACCTGTTCACTCAGATTTATTACAAGCTCAGGCAGTAATGTATGGAGCTGAGGGAACCTTAGCGCGTGTATTATATTTTGGTACTGAACATCCAGAAATTCAAAGTGCGCGCAAGACATATTTATCTGAACTTTATAGAGCTCAAACTAAATTTAATATTGTCAATGCCGAATTAGCCAAATATAAGGCTACACCTGTTATTAATACATGCCCTCATGTTCGTGATATGGATGTTTTACGCTCTGTTATGAAAACAGATAATTCGAAATTCTTGATAATCTTACAAAAAGTATTAACACGCTATCAAGGAGCACGTAATAGTAATTGGGTGGACTGTAAGGTTTGTAATGCTCACCTTATATGTATTCATGAGGTTATGATGTTATATGAACTTACTCATCCAGGTAAGGCACCGGCTCTTCATAAAGAAATTTTACTTGAGTACGGTGGCGCCGCCTTTAGTGGACGCTATGTTTGCCGCTTTTGTGGTGTTCCTATTTCGGAATTTGAATACGACAATAGTCTAGAATACGATGATGAAGGTAAACCCCTTGTTGGTAGAAATATTATCAAGGCTGATGAAAAAACTGTTGAGGATGAACTTGAAGAAATTTTAGATATGTCTATGAAGAAAACTAACTTAACTTTTGAGGATGAAAATAAGAAAAAATTATACGAAATAGCACGCGTTATGGCGCAGACTGTTGGTTTTAGCTTTAAAGACGATGTGTACACGCCACTCGTTGATTTTACATCTAATTTTATCGATACTAAAATGCCTAATAGAGAAAAATACTCAATAATGATTAAGAACAAGGCTATTAAACCAACCTATGAATCATTTATTGCTTCGAACCAAATTGCCATTACTGCTTCATATATGATATGTATGATACATTCCATAAGTCCTCTTCCAGATTTATTGTATCCGTTTCCTGGATGTCAATTTAAACGTGGTGGATACCCCATTGAAAATGACAATGTTGACGATTTAGGCGCAATGGAGTACTTTGTATGTGTTGTTGCAAATATTAATAAAAATGAGATAGAACCATGGAATATTGCCATGTGGTCTACTGAAAGTAGTGTTAATAAACGCAAACAGGCTGTCAGAGGTTATATTGACAGCATGTTAAAGGGTCCTTTAAATGTAATATTGAAACAAACCCGTGCTACTTATACTGCAAATACGAAGGCTGTTTATGAGCAGGCCTCGACAAGGGACAGATTACCTACGTATTTTAGACCTACACCCAATCGTAATCCTGCACAGTTTGATTCTGAGGTTATGGTTCACCCTGATAGAATATTAAAATCTGCAATAGATGATGATTTGTCCACTATAAAATCACTTATAGAACAACGTAATTATCAACTTGCTTGTAACTCTGTTACAAATGCCCATGTATTTGCTAGTGAATCTGGGGTCATTAATGAAATGTCACAACGTTCAGAATCTATCTGTTGTTTTTCACCTATTCAGAATGTACGAGATGGTGTTGTATCTGTCTTTAATCCTCCTTCAGTTGAAGCTGAAATTACTCTATTAAAAGAGGCTGAAACTATTGTTCAGAAAAGAGACCCCAGCCAACAAGCCAATGGCGCCCATTTATACGTCCACTGGTCAACCCCTGACCCCTTAACAGCAGATAAAGTTGCTCCAGATGCGTCATATTTCAAACTCTTTATGCGTACATGCTTTAAGGGTTCACGCATTGGTTATAAACACGAATTTGGGCGACGTTCAAATAATTATGAATGTCGTTTCTGCGGATTTAATATTGATGTTGACCCCCTAGTGCTCATGTCTGACCTAAATGATGAAGAAATATATAATAATGACTCAAAACGCAAGGGTCCCCCTGTTACAGTTATTACAGATAAGGCTCGTGCTGCACTGGCTACCAACGGTATGGTCGTTGATGCTACAAGTTTCAATGAACTTTTAACTGTTGTTCGTTCCAAAAAATTTGTTACACCGTTTATTGAAAAAACAGGTATGAAGAGTATAGAGGCATTCACATATTTGAGTCGTCTTGTACTGACCGAATGTCCTTTTTTAGATTCACGTATAGCTGATTGGCAAACAGTTGTTGATATTATCAGTTTTCCACGTGATACTGAACCCTCTGAAGAAACTCGTTTAATTGCTTGGGGTCCTTTTGTTAGTAAATGCGATGCCTTGCGTAGCGGTTTACGTGATATTTTAGACGGTCGTCAAGGACGTAGTACTAAGCCTATTCCTAAAAGAATAGACGATATTCTTAAGGCAATTGAACGTTTAACATCTGAACCCAAATATCAAGGTGCTAATGAAATTAACAAACATTTTGTTGTTGGTTTAGAACGTATTTCACAAAGCTTTGGTGAAATGTTATTTGGTGGAAGCTGGTTTGGACAGAGTTTTATTCCTGGAAAAACAACACAGACTTATTTTTATAGTGGTAAACGTTGGTTTGGTAAGAAAATCAGTCAAAGACATGCTGAAAAATTTGAGGGTATGATTGAAAATATTCTAGGTGCTACAAGAGATACTACAAAAGAATTAGGCAGTGAAGAACTTAAAACCTATTGTTCTGAAATAACCCACAAACTGTCAACATATTTGGGTAGAATTATTAAATTCTGGACTTCTGAAATGCCCAGCTTTTCAATGTTTGGAGTTTCAGATATAGAATTACAGTATATGTTGCGTTGGTTAGTATTTAGTTCTATTGAATCATTACTAATAACACAATCCCCTCTATATATTTCTATACCAAGTGATTCAGATAAAACAAAAATACACAAAATATTATTAGAATGGGTCAAAAAAACATTTATAGAAGGTGAACGTCAATATAATTTATTTGGATTGACTAATGAAGAAATCCAATTGGCTATCTTAGACGCTCGTGAGAAAGAGAAAATTTCTGTTATTAAAGAGCAGGATGATGAAAAAGACCCCGATTTACGTGAGATAACAAAGATACAAATGAAACTAAAAATTGGACGTTGGGCTATAGGAACAAGTAAAAATCTCTCAACGTATAATGCTGAGTTTCAGGATTTCTTACAGGAACAACGCGACCGTGCTGGTATTGTAGATTCTGGTATCATTAGACCTGTTAAAGAAGACGCCCTAGGTTTTGATATGAGCAATGTGGAGGCATCGGCGTATGATACAGCAGTGGGTCAGGATGAGGATGAGGGTGGGGCTATGGAAGACTAAATTCTAAATTGTAAATTCTAAATTGTAAATTCTAAATTGTAAATTCTAAATTCTAAATTGTAAATTCTAAATTCACAATTTAATTTTTTATCTAAAGAATTTACTAGGATAAGCCGTAATGGATACCTTACCGTTCAAAAGAATGCGTTTGAAAAGCCCTGAAAGAACGGTTGATAGTTATTTTTTGAAAAAACAGATACATCATCCAAAAAGAAGACGTTCAAATGAAATAGTACATCAAGAAAGGTATTGTAGAAAATTCTTTGATTCTTTAATTGAAAATAATGTTATTGAAATAAAGGCAGTGATTAATATTCAAAGAATCTATCGTGGTTGGCGACACAGAAGATATTATTACACTATAAAATATGTATTTTATACATATTAATAAGACTACGTTAACAGGGCTTAACAATAATTTATGATTACTAGATAAATAATGCTTCATGTATTAACATACGGCGCAGGTGATATCTCAAGATTTGAACATCTTAAAGCTAGTGCAGAGTTATGTAATCTTCCAATAGAATATATTACAGAAACAGTATGGACTGGGTTTTTTGGAAAATTAAAAGCAATTATGAAGACCATCAAACATATTGCAGACGATGATATAATATGTGTAATAGATGGTTATGATATGTTGGCTAGTGCTAGTTCAGATGAAATTATACGCAAATTTAAAGAATACAATTGCGACATTCTTTTTGGTTCTGAATTGAATTGTTGGCCAGGAGAATACTTATCGCGTTATCCAAATTTAGGAGTTAAAACAGGCTATAAATATGTTAATGGAGGTGGTTTTATGGGTTATGCCCATGCACTTAAGAAATATTATACATGGAAAACGATTGATACTGTTGAACAAATTTGTAAAGATGGGACTGACCAAGCATATATGGCAGAATTTGTATTTGCCCATTATCAAACAGGTAAATATAAATTAGATTCAGAGGTTAAAATTTTTCAAAATATGTTTTCAGTTGACTGGAACGAGTTACATTTTAAAAATGGACGACTTGTCAACCCTATTCTCAAAACAGAACCATGTTTTATTCATTTTAGTGGTGGTTCAATGAAAACAAATCGTGATGAAGATATCATGCCAGTCGTTAATGAAAAATTAATTTTAAGTTTACAAAATCCAGATAAAATCTATACCTTGGCTGAGTACACACAAAATTTTAGTTATTTCTATTTTAAGAGAAACCAAATATAATAAATAGTTATGGGTGAAAAAAAATGCGTTTGTATATTAACGGTAAATCCTTCTGATGTATGGATTAAATTTTTGGATAAATTCGTAAATTATGATGTATATATTGTATGTGATAGTAATAAGGTTGATTTTAAGGCGCTATACCAACACGTTTTTTCTAAAGTGAAAATTATCCAAGTTGTAAATTCTGAAGCAGATAAATTCGGATTTTGTAATTCTTCATCTACAATTTCACCATTACAAAAAGTTAATGCGTGGGATAAAGCACTCTACTATTTTAGTGTAGTCAATACTGTCTATGAACATGTGTGGTTTATTGAAGATGATGTGTATTTTTATAATGAAAATACTATTGTAAATATTGATACCAAATATCCTGACCAGGACTTACTTTGTAATAAAATTACTCCAAAGAGTGATGATATGAAAAGTACATGGTTCTGGCATTGGCCTTTGTTCTCAATTAATTTGCCAGAACCTCATTTTAGAGCTATGGTTTGCGCATCGCGATTATCCAAGAAATTATTACAATGTATAGCTGATTATGCCAATCAAAATAAATCTATTTTTTTCTTAGAAACTCTTTTTCCCACTGTTGCCTTACATTATAATTTAAAATATGATACCCCTGATGAATTTAAACACGTTGAATATAGACATGACTGGTTAGCAGAAGATATCAATACTACACATTTTTTTCATCCAATGAAAAATCTAGATTCGCATGTGGACAATCGAATGATTGACCGCTTTGTCTAAGAGCTCCCCTCATAGGTTGTTCTTATCTTAATTGGGGAAACTCTAGACTTTGGTTATTTTTACTAAGTTTTTGTATAAGATGTTAGTAGGGACTATGTCATTGCCTATTTTGGCTCTTGCATTTGCTGTTTATATTCTTGGAATTGCAGTTGTTTTATATTTTCGCCCACGCATAATGTTTCAACCCGGTGGTGATTGGAAAGAATTTGGAATAGGCCGTGGTGAATCACATACCGTTTTACCTTTTTGGCTTTTCGCAATATTCTGGGCATTTATTTCATATGGTGTTTCTTTAGTAGTTTTAAGTCAATTTGCTCATGTAGCAAATAGCTCTTTAGGCGCCCCGGTTTATAATCAGGGTTTAACAAGTGGACAGATGCCAAGTCATTCTATGCCACAAATAACACAGCAGACACCTATGCCTGCTCCTGCTCCTGCTCCTGCTCCTGCTCCCGCTTTCAAGCCTGTTAGCTCAATGATAGGTTTACAAGAAAATCAACCAGGCTATTACGTACTTGCTAATAATACACAAAATGGAAACCCACAATATATTTATTATGGTAGTAGTCCCCCAAAATTAAGTAGATATTAAAATGTTTATTTTGTAAAATATCAGTTTTCATTATAAACTGATATTTTATAATTGGGTTATTCTAATGTATCTCTTACTGTCCACAATTGGATGATAAATAGCCTCCTGTTACTAAACCATACATTCCGCCCCAGAATAGGAAATATGAATATCCAATTGCTTGTACTATAAGCGGGTCAATTGTAGGTGAAAAAAGACCAGTTACAAGACCACGTAATCCCGGAAAATAAATTGCTAGAGCCAACACCAGACTTATGATTAGTGTTGATAAACCCGCATTTCCGGCTATTTGTTTCATATTCTTAATCTTGCCACAACTATTTTGCTGTATTACACCTAATGAAGCTAATCCAGTTATATAGGAAATAACTAAAACTGATATAAATAACATTACTAATAATTGTGGTGATGTAGAATCCGATATACCAAAAAGTGTGGCAGAACCCATATATACACCGAAAGGAATAGCTCCCATGAAGATTCCGCCAAGAACCATAATCATATAAAGTAGCGATTGATCCATCTTCTCCTTTCCTCAATGAAAAGAATAGGAAGAGATGGCCCGCGCAGCAAAGCCGAAGGACATCATATCTATTGAAAAAGCAGCCTTAGCAATAAAAGCCAGAGCTCCAAATGTAGGACTTGATTTAGAAACAGGTACTTTTTTTGTAAGAGACTCAAAAGGTCACGCCGTCAAAACATTTCAACCTGCAAAGGGTTCAGACGCAGCTTATGTTATTAATAAGACAACACGGCCAGAAGATTTACAAGCAGCCGGTCAATATATGTTACAACAACGCACAGAAATAGCAAAAGAGGCATCGCAGTTTGAAACACTATTCACGGAAAAGCAGGAAACACTATTACAAACCATTGAGATGTGGCGTGGGGCAACCCCGGGCGCTAGTCGTGACACCTTGAGTTTACAAATCGGACGTATTCAAATGGAGTTAGCTAATCTGGAAAAGACTCTTCGCGATAAGCAATATAAGTATCGCGAATCCTTAGAAGTATTTGATATAAAACGTCGTATGTATATCCCTGCTTCAAACGATGAAAGAGTTGTACCACATCCTGTTTATAAATTGAATGCAACACAAACATCAGTTAAACATCGTGTTCTACCCATTAAAGATGCAGAGGTGAGTTAAACAAGAGGAAAAGGTTTAATACGCGCCTCATTCTTATTACAATCAACCTCCTTTGTTTCATAAATAAAGCAGGTTCCGTTGCGGTCCTTGTATATCAATTTACCAGCATTTTCAACGTTAGGATATTTAATTAAAATAATCGGCGACGGCTTCATAATATATACAAAAAATATGCCAAATGCAAATGATAAGAGTAGGGGAAAAAATTTAATATTTGCGAACAGATTCATGTCTCCTAACGTCTTAGACTAAAATTATTCTATAACAGAGGTCTAACATGGGTGTTATTAACGCAAGTATTTAACTGTATTTGGAAAAGCAACACGTTTAGTATTTGAAAGGTCTTTTTCGGATGGTTCTAGAACAGGATTAATTTTGCGCCTATTTTTATTGTAAGGTCGTGGTTTTTTAGATTCTGTTAAACCCATACACATCATTACTACAATACAAATAAATGATAAACCCATTGTGACGATTCCAGCAATTACAATCTTAAATTCATGACTGCTATAAATATGTTTTTGTAGTTTTTCTGCAGCATTTAAATCTGCTTCGGAATGAAGTTGGCTTACATCTTGATTTGGTAAGCTTGTTGGTAAATTATTCGATTCACAAACTGCTATTAGGAATCCTGTTATAGCACCTATTATACCTAAACCACATAAGTAGCGTCTATAAGTATAATCGCACATGAATTCTTACACCTTAATTTAATTTTTTGGATGAATCAATTTTATCATCAAACCATTATCATACTTTATATTAGGGATAGGCTATGGCACCTTCTATGAAATTAGAATCGTGGTTAGCCAATGAAAAAATAGGAATCCTTTTAAGCTGTGTCATTGGTTTTGGAATTGCGGCTCTCTTTCGTCCAATGTGTAAAGAAGGAGATTGTGTAGTTTTACGGGGTCCACCCGTGAATGAGATGCGTGATGTTGTTTATCAAATCGGTGGTAAGTGTCACGAATTTAAACCTAAAGCAGTCACCTGTCCTACTGACCCTAAGGAAAAGACCATCGAAACGTTTAGTTTTGTCTCTAATGAATAATTGGCCTAGCGTTATTTTTGTTATAAAGTAAAATTATGTAACTACATAATATCACTTTAATGCCTCAGTCCACGCCTTTGGAAAAAATAGAAAGCGACGATGCTCCAGATGCTGGTGGTTCAGACAGTGAGCGTGTTCAACGTATTATACAGGAGATGAATCGCGGAGGTGCTGAATCTCCCGGTGAACCAGAGCCACATCAACCCATGTATCAACAACAATCAAATCAACAGCTACCTATGCATGCTCAACAGCAACAGCAACAGCAA
>Ga0136644_10000833_pt1 | contig 24837 bp, 21 predicted proteins | sample C_130820_EF_Meta_FD_94780 | JGI IMG/M metagenome (GOLD analysis project Ga0136644, IMG submission 94780) | Freshwater microbial communities from Lake Croche, Canada to study carbon cycling - C_130820_EF_MetaG (v2) (version 2) | ecosystem: Environmental > Aquatic > Freshwater > Lake | place...
GGGAACATATTTGGCACCATATACAAATTCTTCAAATCTATAAGAGGCTTTAGAAATCACCGTATTGGAAAACCTCTCGTCAAATCCTTGTACAAAAACCAATAATTCTGTTTCTGCTGCTTCAATATCGGCCTTGCTTAATTGATATAGAGGACTCTCTTCATTAATAGGGTGTACCAAGGTCCAGTTTGCCGTCATGGTACTTGCTTTGGCAATATCTAAAGGCATATTAAAGAATTTATTTTTAATGATCCCATCTTCCAGCACTTTCATGGCTATTGACACTTTCACTTCTACATTCACCAAATAATTCTTGGTATATGGGGTTATTCTAAACATAAGCGCCACTCCATCTTTAAAAGGAGAAAAAAGGGCATTATGACTGTATCTGATAAAGGATCTGGGTCTAGCAAATCGGCCATAGAGCATTCCTGTAACTAAAGCAAAACTCATCAGACCGGTAAGGGCTTCAAAACTGGCCACAAAACTGGCCAAAAATCCTACTGGATTAATTCTTCCATAACCAACAGTGGTAAAGGTTTGGGCACTAAAAAAGAAGGCTTCTCCAAATTTTTCGCCAAAGGTATTGGCAACCATGCCACTTAAGTGTTCCAGACCAATCAACAAATAGATTCCGGCAAAAAACAGGTTAATTCCAATAAAGAAAAGCATGATAGATGCCAGAAATTTCCACCTTTTCATGCTGAGCATAGTATGGTATAGATTCAATCTTTGCCAAAAACGCAATCCCCTGACCTCCATATTGGCCTTACCGTCTTTGGCAAAAAAACGGCCACCACTCAAGGCTGTATTGGTTCCCAAACCTGTTTCATTGTTTATTTGGGCGCGTCTATTGAGTTTTCTAAAGGCCATTCTTAGGGTTAAATTTGCACCAAAAATAAAGCCTTTCTGCATTCTAGCGTTATTCACACTGCTTTAATAACATATTCGCTTCGTTTTCTGCTTCATGCTCCTATCTTTGCACCCTTATGAAAAATATCAGGAATTTTTGCATTATTGCGCATATTGACCATGGTAAGAGTACTTTGGCTGATAGGTTATTGGAACATACCAAGACCATCGGAGAGCGGGATATGATGAACCAAGTCTTAGATGATATGGATTTGGAGCGTGAAAAAGGGATTACTATTAAGAGTCATGCCATTCAAATTAACTATCCATATAAAGGGGAGCAATACGTATTCAACCTGATTGACACACCCGGTCACGTAGACTTTAGTTATGAAGTAAGCCGTGCTTTGGCAGCTTGTGAAGGCGCTTTACTCTTGGTAGACGCATCACAGGGCATACAAGCACAGACCATCAGCAACCTCTATTTGGCCATTGACAATAATTTGGAAATCATACCAGTGATCAATAAGATTGATATGGATGGTGCCAAAATTCCTGAGGTAACTGACCAGATTGTAGACTTGATTGGCTGCAAGGCAGAAGAAATTTTATTGGCTAGCGGAAAAAGTGGCATTGGTATAGACGAGATTTTGGCCGCCATAGTAGAACGCATTCCAGCCCCACAGGGTAGTTATGAAGCGCCATTGCAAGCCCTGATATTTGACTCAGTATTCAATAGTTTCCGCGGAATCATTGTTTACTACCGAATTATGAACGGAGTACTCAAAAAAGGAGATAAGATTCGTTTTGTAGCATCCGGACAGGATTATATAGCCGATGAAGTAGGCGTATTGAAATTAAGTATGACACCCAAGGAAGAAGTGAAAGCTGGCGACGTGGGATATATCATCACTGGTATTAAAGTAGCGCGTGAAGTAAAAGTAGGAGATACCATTACCCTTGCCAATAACCCAGGACTCATGATCCATGGTTTTGAAGAAGTAAAACCCATGGTATTTGCGGGTATTTATCCAGTAAATACCGATGAGTTTGAAGAGCTGCGTGAGTGCATGGACAAACTGCAATTGAATGATGCTAGTTTAACTTTTGAATTGGAAACTTCACAGGCCTTAGGCTTTGGATTTCGTTGTGGATTCCTTGGTCTGCTGCACATGGAGATTATTCAAGAGCGTTTAGAAAGGGAGTTTAACCAAACCGTGATAACCACCGTACCCAACGTAAGCTTTTTGGCCTATACTTCAAAAGGCGATAAGTTAACGGTGAACAACCCTTCAGAAATGCCTGATCCTACCAAATTGGATAGGATTGAAGAACCCTTTATTCGTGCACAGATTATTACCGTATCGGAATATATTGGCAATATCATGACCCTTTGCTTGGGTAAACGTGGTATTTTAATTGGTCAAAATTATTTGACCCCAACCAGGGTTGAATTGACTTTTGAAATGCCACTCACAGAGATTGTATTTGACTTTTATGACAAACTAAAAAGTCAGACCAGGGGTTATGCTTCTTTTGACTATTCACCTATTGGCTATCGCGATGCCGACATTGTGAAAATGGATATTTTGTTGAACAATGAAAAAGTGGATGCCCTAAGCGCCCTGATTCATAGAAGCCGTGCCACTGATTTTGGACGCAAACTTTGCGAGAAACTCAAAGAATTATTGACCAAACAACAATTCCAAATTGCCATTCAAGCTGCTATTGGCGCCAAAGTAATTGCGCGCGAAAACATTAGTGCTTTGCGCAAAGACGTAACTGCCAAGTGTTATGGTGGAGACGTGAGCCGTAAGCGAAAACTCTTGGAAAAGCAGAAAGAAGGTAAGAAAAGAATGCGCTTGGTTGGTAACGTAGAAGTTCCGCAGGAAGCTTTCTTAGCCGTGTTGAAACTGGATTAATCTTAAAGTGAGGAATGAGAAGTGAGAAGTGAGAAGTTGAAGAAGTAAGTGAGAAGTGGAAGAAGAATGTGAGGAAAAAGAAGTGAAGAGATAAAAGATAAGAGTGAAGAGAGGAGGATGAATTTAAAAGTTAAGCATAAAGCATTTGATTTGGCTTTTGGCGATGGCTATTGGTTAATGGGAACTGGTTTGGGGTCAAGTTCATTTACATTTTTCTCATGAATCCATTTGCCATTCTGCCAACGGAAACCCTCATAAGTGCCATATGGAATTAGGCTATAGCGTTCCTTTACTTCACCGGTTTCACTAACTAGATGGGCAAAAACAATCTTGTCCAATTCTGGGTCATAATTGAACTTGGCGCCAGCTTGTTTTTTAAACTCCAAACAGAAGCGGAACGCGGGTTGTGCGGGTTTGACACTGTCTTGTGTATAGGTAAAAAATCGACCTCCAAATAAGGGTTTGCCGCTGGCATCAAAATGTAATACCTCCATCCATTTCTTGGTACTACGCGCATTACTTTCATCATATCCCAATAGGGTATAGTATTGTTTGTTGTTAAACGATTTTTGCACTATGCCATAATAAACAGCCCCAATCCAATTGGCTGGGGTACGAACTGAATCAAAGGGATTGTCACTATAATCAGAATGGTCAAAAAGCGGAAATAATTTTAAAGAACCATCAGTAGTTCGCATTTGAATGGCACCGTGTTGTCTATAGGAAGAAAAGTCTTTCATCACCTGCCAAGTAAAAATTCTAAAACTACTATCTGGTGCATATAGTTTAGAAATGGTGGTTAAAGAATCAAAGCGATATTGAAAGGATTGGGGTTGACGCAAAGCCTGTACCAGTCCGCGTGTAAATAAACTATCAGCCCTAAAGCGGTCAATCATTTCTTCTGCATTCATGATGCCTAGTGCATAGTCCTTAATACTTTCTTCAATTTGTATAATGGGGCTTATGGGAGTGGCAACTGCTTTTTGATCAGACTTTCGCTGTGCAGTTACTTGCAAACAAAACAATACAAAGACTATAGAAAGAAAACGCTTCATGGCACTAAGATAAAACAAAGCCCCCAAGCCTTGCGCAATTTAGGATTTCCTTAAATCCGCTACCGCTTGTGCAAATTCCAGTAGGTTATTGAAACGTAAATCAATTTGCGGATTTGGAAATGCAGTTTCAGGATGGGTAGTAGCTAGAAAAACGGTATACATGCCAGCGTTTCTACCAAATCCCATATCAGAAGGTCTGTTACCCACCATAATACTCTTTGAAAAATCAATAGTTGGATATAGGGTCTTGGCCTGAAAAGCCATACCAGGATTGGGTTTTCGGTTAGGTGAATCACTTTCTATATCTGAACAGAAAAACAAATGATCCAAATCTCCCCCCTTAGCCCGAATAGCAGCCAACATATTAGAATGTATGTTCTCTAAATCTTCCAAACTCATCACTCCTTTACCAACTCCTTTTTGATTGGTCACCAAAAAAATACTATCAAATAACGGCCTCAAAATGGCCAATGCTTCAAGTGTAGTAGGATAAAACTGAAACTCCTCCCAATTCAAAATATAGTCATTATCCTTCTCAATATTGAGCACACCATCCCTATCCAAAAACAAAGTCCAATCTTTCGAAGTTTCTCTTAAATCCATCATTAATTTCAATTCTTTTTTCTTCTTCATTCCTCACTTCTCACTTCCTTCCTCCACTTCTCACTCCTCACTTCTCACTCCTCACTCCTCACTCCTCACTTTCTTCCTCCACTTCTCACTCCTCACTTCTCACTCCTCACTCCTCACTTCTCACTCCTCAATCCTCACTTTCTTTCTCCTCTCTTCACTTTTATCTCTTATCTTTTATCTCTTATCTAGTTTTCAAAGAAGATAGCCGCCTCTACCAATTCACAAATGATATGCCCTACCATAATATGCGCCTCCTGAATCCTAGGTGTAACAGAAGAAGGAATATTGATCAAATAATCACTCAAATCCCGCATGGCGCCACCGTTTTCACCAGTCATACCAACAGTAATAATACCCTTGGCCCTAGCAGTTTCAAAAGCTTTGACAATATTTTTAGAATTGCCAGAAGTGCTAAGTCCTATTAGCACATCACCTTTTTCCATAATCCCATCAACTAATCTGGAATATATTACATCATAACTATAGTCATTGGCTACTGCCGTTATATAAGAACTATTACAGTGCAAGGCTTCAGAGGGCAAAGCACGGCGATTCTTGTAAAACCTACCAGAAAACTCCGCTGCTAAGTGTTGGGCATCAGCAGCAGATCCACCATTACCGCAGAAATGTACGCGCTGACCATTGTTAAAAGCGGGAACTATCATTTTTATTACACTATCAATAGTTAATACCAAATCTTCATTTTCTAATATGTCTTGCTTCAAGTCTAGGGATGCCTTGATTAATTTTTTGATTGCTACTTTCATAATACTTTATTTTCTGCCAAATCTTCAATTGTTTGAACCAATTGTGGCCATCCATATTTGATTTTCTCTGCGCAAAGTTGTGGCAAAAAATGGTCTTCTCCTAATGCATAGAGTTTTTTAATGCCTTCGGCAATGTCTTCGGGGGTTGGTTTTACCACCAGACCAACTTGACCATCCGGTACTAATTGGGCTAAGCCCCCCACATTAGTGACCAGCATAGGTTTTTCAAAATGATAGGCTAGGGGGGTAACACCAGACTGTGTGGCATGTTTGTAAGGTTGAATCACAAAATCAGCCGCAGATAAATAATAACGCACTTGGTCATCGGCAATAAAATCCGTTCTCAAGATCAATAAATCTCGAATGCCCAAATGGTCAATCTGTTTTTGATAGCCTTCTTCAGCGTCATAAAATTCACCAGCTATCAATAGTTTGGGAACAATCATTCCGGTTTGTTTGCCGGCCTGTTCTTTTAAAATGGCCATAGCAGCTAACAATAGATCCAAACCCTTGTATTTGCGAATAAAACCAAAGAATAAAATGATGGGTTGTTCTTTAGGAATCCCTAAATGTTTCTTGGCCAAGGCTTTGTCCAAAGGATCCCCAAAATTATCATAGAGTGGATGAACCGCTTGAATGGCAGGAGTTTGGGTAAAGTCTTTTAAGTCTGATAAGACCTTGGCGCTCATGGTTACAAAACCGTCCATAGGACCAACAAAATATTGGGTAAAGGGTTTGTCACCCAGTCTTTTCTCGTGTGGGATAATATTGTCTGCAATGCAGATGATTTTGGAATGCTTATTGTCTTTGATGATTCTTAAAATGGTTCCAAGGCATGGCCCCATCAGCGGCAACCAATAACGAACCAATACTAAGTCTGGATTGGCAGCTTTGATTTTTCTACCAATGCTAATCCAGTTAAAAGGGTTCATACTATTGATACAAACCTCAATTGTTAAATCAATAGGAGCGGGCTGATTACTATATTGTGTCTTTCCCGGAAACAAAAAACTGGGATATTGTAGACTAAAAGTATAAATGGTTACTTGATAACCTTGGGTCTGAAACTCGCGGGCTAGCCGCTCATTAAAACTAGCTATACCACCACCTCTAAATGGCCAAGAGGTTCCAATAAGGGCCAGTTTTTTCATACCCTTGGCTTTAGTATTGAATGCCCAATTTACCAGCAATCAGATACACATTTCTTTCAGGCGCATTTCTGGCCACCAGCTCGGCAATAAAACCCGCCAAGAAGAGTTGCATACCAATAATCATGGTAGTTAAGGCAATAAAAAAAGCAGGTTTATTGGTCAGTGCAAACTCTGCATCTATGAATTTCTCTACAATTAAGTAGGCACTAGAACCTAGGCCAATCATAAAAAAAAGGGTGCCCAACAAACCAAATAATTGCATGGGGCGTTTTCCAAATTTTCCCAAGAACATAATGGTGGCCAGATCCAAAAATCCGTTGACAAAACGCTGCCAACCAAATTTGGTTACGCCATATTTACGAGGTCTATGTTCCACTACTTTCTCTCCAATTTTTCTAAACCCACTCCATTTGGCCAGAATAGGAATATAACGGTGCATTTCACCGTAGACTTCAATGCTCTTAACCACATTGTGCTGATAGGCTTTTAGACCACAGTTAAAGTCATTGAGATTTATTCCCGATGCCCATCGCGCTACCGCGTTAAAAAGTTTGGAAGGAATATTCTTTGTAAGGGTATTGTCATAGCGTACTTTCTTCCAACCACTAACCATATCATAACCATCATTAATGATCATGTTTCTTAGTCCAGGAATCTCATCGGGAGAGTCTTGCATATCCGCGTCCATGGTAATTACTACATCGCCAAGGGCAGCTTTAAATCCCTCATTCAATGCAGCAGATTTACCATAGTTGCGGCGGAACCGAATACCTTTAAAAGCAGGGTTCTTTTGTGCAATAGCTTCTATTACTTTCCAACTGTTATCGGTGCTACCGTCGTCTACCATGATTACTTCAAAGCTCCAATGGTTTTGATGCATCACGCGCTCAATCCATGCACAGAGCTCTGGTAAAGATTCGTCTTCATTCAATAATGGTACTACAACGCTCAGATCCATAACAGTACTTAAATCTTATTAGAAAGGATTTTGCTTGGGGGTCTTTTTAGCCATACCAGCACCAATGGCTGAGGAAATGGCGCCAACAAAACCATACATCAAAATAATACCACCAATGGCAAATGGTATCATGAATTTACGGGTCATGTCCAACGCCGATTTGATTTGATCATCGTTCAATTGCTTGTTCTTCTCCATTTCAGTTGCTGCATTCTCAATGATCTTATCGGTCATTTCTGGAAACAACACTTTAAAAGAAAGCAAGGTATAAATAACCGTAATGACAATTAAAGTAGCGGTTACTTTAAATCCATGGGCAAATACATTACCAAAAGTCACATCGCCCTGCATTTGCTTGGCATAATGAATACAAGACCAGATAATACCTGCCACAATGATTACCCAGCTAATAGCACCCAATGCCTTATTCTGCATTTCGCCTGCTAAATAAAGTCCTACACTAATCACAATGGTAATTAAACTTAGGATTAATCCTTTCATCCAGGGTTGAACAATCTTTTCTTCCATGTTGGTTGGTTTTAGTTGGTGAATAGTTTGCCCTTGTGAACAATACCCACCACCTTACCCATTAGGGCTTTTTCAAGGAAGGGGCTATTGGCCGATTTACTGTGGTTGTTTCCAGAAGTCAACAAGGTTTCAGCCTTTCTAGAAAACAAAGTCAGTTCCGCTGGGGAACCAATCGCCACATGGGTAGTAGGAAGATCGAAAATATTACGGGCATTACCGCTAAATAGGTCTATTATTTTTTGGTTACTCAATTCAGGCAATACGGTATTCACCACCGCATATGCCGTTTGCAAACCAATCATCCCACTTTTTGCATACTCAAATTCACAAACCTTATTATCCCAGTTCTGCGGTAGATGATGGGTTGCAATACAATCTACCACCCCACGCAACACCGCTTCTTTCAACGCATCTTTATCTTTCACCGTTCTCAGGGGAGGATTCAATTTCAAATTGGTATCATAACTCACCAAGTCTTCATCTGAGAAATACAAATGATAGGGGGTAACACTACAACTTATCTTCAAACCCTCTTGTTTTGCCTTTGCAATCAAGTCTATGCTAGTCTTGGTAGACACCCCAGTTATATGTAGTTTAGAATCTGTATACCTAGCCAAATCAATATCTCTCTTAATAATGGTCTCTTCACTAATAGCCGGGATCCCTGGCAAGCCCAGCTGTGTTGAAATAATCCCTTCATTGATCAATCCACCCGCACCAATACTCTTATCAATAGGAATCTGAATCAATACACCATCAAAAGCTTTCACATATTGTAAGGCTTTCAAAAACAAACCAGCAGTTTGAACAGGAATCAATCCATCTGAAAAAGCCACAGCCCCGCTGTTCTTCATATCATACATCTCAGCCAAATCCTTACCCTCTAGTTTCTTGGTAATGGCGCCGATAGGGTGGATGGTTACTGGCAGCTGCGCTGATTGTTGCACAACATAACTCACCTGGCTTTTATTATCCACCACTGGCTCTGTATTGGGCATGCTAAACACACGGGTATAACCACCTGCTGCTGCCGCATTGGCCCCAGACTCTAAAGTTTCTTTGTATTCAATACCCGGATCACAGAAATGGGAGAAAGGATCTACCCAACCACCACTCACCAACAAATCTGATTCAGCCACAACTTGTGCGTTCTGTTGTTCAATTTTGTCTTCAATACTAGAAATGATTCCGTCAGAAATTAGAATATCTTTTGTCTGGCCATTAAATGGCGAAGAGCTGTCTATTATTTTCGCTTGCCTAAGAAGAATTTGCATGCTGCTGCGATAAAATTTGTTGCAATATAACCTGAAAATTTCTTTTACCCCTATATTTGCAACCCATTTATCAGGAAACTGTTTTGATTTACCCCCAGTTATCAAAGCTCTAAACCCTTGATGGACAGTTCGGGACGTAGCGCAGCCCGGTAGCGCACACGTCTGGGGGGCGTGGGGTCGCAAGTTCAAATCTTGTCGTCCCGACCAATGAAACCGGAAACGGAACCGCCGCCAGCGAAAGCTGGCGGTATTTTTTTGCCCGCGAACGAGCGGAACTAGTTCCGGCGAGAGAGTGGGTAAAAAAATACCACGCCCGTGAAACGGGCGGCGGTTCCTGATCTAGGTTACATTGAGCTCCCCCCTAACAGCGATTCGCGAGCCCCGCGAGCAAATCTGATGTTCTCTCAAAATCTCAATTTATTGGGAATGATCTCCTCGATTCGCGAGCCCCGCGAGCAAATCTGATATTCTTTCAAAATCTCAATTTAATGCGAATGAACTCCACGATTCGCGAGCCCCGCGAGCAAATCTGTTCATTCAGGAACGATTATTGGTTACTCTTCTAGGTTAGGGTAGATCAATATAATGTAAGTGATGGTAATGTTGGTAGAGCAGGAGCAATTGGTGGCTCGCCATGGGTTGGCGATAACATGAAAAAGTACATTGATCAATCACCTAGTACTGAAGCAAAAAACATAAAAGCGCCAACGCTCATTTTGGCAAATACTGGCGACCCAAGGGTACCTATTACCCAATCCAATAAATTATACCATTTTATGTGGAGGAATGCCTTTTAAACACAATTTAAACGGATAAGTCAATAGTACTTTGAATGTTGATCTTACCCCCTGTGGTTACAATGAACTCCCTGATATCTGACCAATCATTTTGTAACTGTTTGATCTATGTCTCACGGTTTTTTATGTCCTCTTCATTACTGGTGTTATTGATTTTATTTTCGTGGTATTGTATTTTTATAGCAATCATCTTCTCAATGATTCCTAAAGCATCATTCGCCAAAAAAATGCCTTGTATTAACTGTTTGTTCATGTTTCTTTTTTTAATAAATCAATTATTGCCCCTGTCCTAATGAGAAACCGGGTTTATTATCAAATTCGTAAAGGTTTTCGGTTTTTATTGTGTCGATATTTTCCTTTACTGCATTTGACATTAATTGTATGATATCATTCTTGGTAATGATACGGTCTGTTGTAGGTTTAAATCGGCAGCGCCAGTGATCAGTGCAAAAAGTTTCAGGAAAACCATCGGGATAAACTTTAATTCCCCGGTTGGTGATCATTGAAAGTTTCAGATCTGTCAATTCAATTTTTTTAACCAATTCTGCTAGTTTATCAGGGTTTGACTCACTCCAATGTATAAATACATCTACCCCAACCAATTCATTTTTTAAAGGCGCTTTTCTAGTATATTTGGGAAGATTCAGTACGGTGTCTTTGGAATAATATACGGGTTGTAAAATATTTGGTTTCTTTCCCAAATTACTAATGATTGACTGAGCAAATTCTTTTGTACCAACTTTTTGTTTGCTAGTGCCTTCCTTAAAAATATCGTAGGTGTGTATGCCCTCCTCAAGCGTTTTTAACCAAGCATTTTGTACTTTTTCTGCTACTTCGTTTTGTCCTATTTGATTCAGCATCATCACAGCTCCCTGAAGCAATCCGGATGGATTAGCAACATTTTGCCCAGCCCTTCTTGGCGCGGAACCATGAATCGCCTCAAACATAGAACATTCTTCGCCAATATTGGCGGAGCCAGCCAAACCAACTGAGCCTGTAATTTGTGCAGCTACATCACTCAACACATCCCCATATAAATTTGGCATTACAATGACATCAAAAGCTTCCGGTGTGTCAGCCATCTTTGCTGCACCAATATCAATAATCCAATGCTCGTTTTCTATCTGCAGATATTCTTTTGCAATCTCATCAAATACCTGATGAAAGAGGCCATCTGTTTGTTTCATAATATTGTCTTTAGTGAAACAGGTCACCTTTTTTCTGCCATATTGCTTGGCATATTCAAATGCGTATCGGACAATTTTCTCACAACCAGGACGACTAATCAATTTTAAACATTGTATTACTTCATCCGTCTGTTGGTGCTCAATACCTGCGTAGAGGTCTTCTTCGTTTTCCCTCACAATTACAATATCCATAATCGGGTGCTTGGTCTTTACAAAAGGATGCAAGCTCATACAAGGCCTTACATTAGAATAAAGACCTAAGAATTTACGAGTAGTAACATTTAAGCTTTTGTAACCACCACCTTGTGGAGTTGTAATCGGAGCTTTAAGGAAAACTTTGTTCCTTCGGATAATATCCCAGGATTCTTTTGCAATACCTGAAGTATTACCTGCTAAATAAACTTTTTCACCCACTTCAATTTCTTCAATCACTAATTCAGCTCCCGCTGCCAAAATGATCTCAAGGGTGGCATCCATAATTTCAGGACCAATTCCATCTCCTTTAGCTACTGTTATTTTAGTCATGTTGTTTTTTTTATGGTGTAAAATTCAGGATTTAATTAATAAATATTTATTTATATTTTAAATTAATATCATAAATAAAATTTATGAACTATTCCATTAATTAGAAAAGACACCAATGAGGTTAAACATTTGTATTGAAAAATAATCTGTAATATTTCCTGTAAGTAGACTAAAAATTAACTAAAAAGCGCATCAGAAATTTATACATTGGAGGGTATTTAACAAAAAAAATTACTCATATCACTATATTTTGAAGTGTTTAAAGCTCATAATTAGATAATTGGAATTTTTATTAGTAGCTTTTCAGCTAACCTTCATAAATTCTAAACTATTACTAGAATTCCATGTTGTGAGATTAAACTTCTTAATATATGGCATTAAATAGCAAAATTGAAATACTTTACAAAAAGCTCCTTTCTGAGAAAACTAAAGAAAGGAGTGAACGTATAATTTTATGGATTGCTTTAGTGAGTTTTATAGCTCACTTATTAATGATTGGATTGATACATTTTAATTTTATTATCATTAATGAGCCATCAAACCTATTAAAAAATCCAATCGCTGCCATTTACACCCCCTTTTCTTTTATATTGGTTTACGAGGTTTATCTTTTAGTTTATTACCTCCCAAAATCAACTTCTACTTATATCTCAAAGCAATATGAGATTATTGCACTTATCATTATTAGACGATTGTTCAAAGACCTTTCAGATTTATCACTTTCGTCTAATTGGTTTAATAGTAAAAATGATTTACAGTTCACGTATGATTTGTTGGCATCGGTCTTTTTATTCTATTTAATTTATCTTTTCCGTGTTCAAAGAACCAGCGTATATAGAACTATTGAAAATGGTAAAAATCATGCTTCTAGTATTTCAAAATTCATAAACGCAAAGAAATTGATTGCTACAGCTTTAGTTCCTGTACTATTAATTATTGCAATATATTCATTCTTAAACTGGAGTATTGGTATCTTTCAGCCACTTGAAAAAAATGCTATTTCTTTCAAGAATATTAATAATATTTTCTTTGAACAATTTTTCAATATTCTCATCATTGCTGATGTAATATTATTGTTGATTTCATTTTTCCACACAGACGAGTTCCACAAAGTCATTCGAAATTCCGGTTTTATTATTTCAACTATATTAATTCGAATATCTTTTTCAGTTACCGGTATCATTAATAACATCCTGATTGTTTCAGCTATTTTATTTGGGCTCTCCATGCTTTTCATACATAATAAATTTGAAAAGAAGTTAGCTAAGGAAATACAAGAAACTAATGAAAATTAAGAATGATTGATAGTATTGAAATTATATCTTTTAAAATCATTAGAAAACTAATAAATTAACCTATCAATATTTTAAAACAGTTTTCAAATTATACGAATCATGAAACTATCAAATAATAAAATTTTAATTACAGGTGGGGCAAGCGGTATTGGATTAGGACTTACTGAAAGATTTATACAAGAAAATAATACGGTAATTATTTGTGGCAGACGTGAAGCTGCCTTAAAAGAAGTAAAGGAAAAATTTCCTTCAGTCATTATTAAAGTTTCTGATTTATCAGTAGAATCAGATCGTATTGAACTTTATAATTGGGTTTCAGAATATCATTCAGACTTGAATGTACTTATAAACAATGCAGGTATTCAGAATTGGATGAATATTTCAGATAGTCAGTTTTTTGAAAAGACGCTGAAAGAAGTTAATACAAATGTTTTAGCTCCCATACATTTAACAACTTTATTTATCAATTTAATGAATTTGGATACCGTTATAAACGTAACATCAGGTTTGGCATTTGTTCAACTTTCAAAAGTTCCTGTTTATTGCGCTTCAAAAAGTTTTTTTCATTCCTTCACTCTTTCATTAAGACATATGTTGATGTCAAAAAATATTGAAGTAATTGAAATGATACCACCTGCATTAAATACAGACTTAGGTGGTAAAGGATTACACGATGGCCAACCACCTGTTTCAGATTTTGTAGACGCAGTTTTTCAACAAATGCAAGAAGGTAAAACAGAATTGACTTTTGGGTTTAGTACAGTTATGGCAAATGCAACTCCAGATATTATTAAGGCAACTTATAATAAAATGAACCCTTAATACATTTAATAAAAATATTGTAACTCAAAAAATAACACCCCCCATTTGGGTTGAAACCAAGGAATCCAAAAGTCAGAGAAAAGGTAATGAAGAATACACTTAAAAAAAACTGATACTAGCTGAACTTAAATAAGAATTAGTCAATTTACTATTTCAATGACCATCGCCCCCGGCTTAATCCTACCCAACCTCCAACCTATACCCAACACCCCTAATCACCACAATCTTCACCTTTTCATCCATCTCCAACTTCCTGCGCAACTTAGAAATAAACATATCCAAACTCCTTCCAACAATCACCCCCTCATCCTCCCAAACCTCTTTCTGAATTCTATTACGCTCAATCATTTCATTTGGAGACTCTGCAAATATTCTTAAGACCCTTGTCTCGGTAGCAGTCAAATCAATTGCACTATTGTTCAATACCAATTTCCGCTGTAAAGCATCAAACAACATTTCCCCCAACTGAAACTGATCAACATCATGAATCACCTGTTCCTCCTTATTTGGTTTAGCCATTCTAAAGAACATGATTCCAATTAAAGCCAAAATAGGCAGACTACCCAGCAGGTATTCACCACTACTAAATAGTATATTTTGACGCTCAGACATAGTTTTTACGCAATATTTACAAAGTTGACAGTATTATTTACAATACAAATTCACTTTGATGTAAGGTACAGAACTACTTTAGCTAAGTCAATTTTAAAAGGATAAAAATCTAACCATGAATTACAAATCCTAACTTGCGCTGCTGTTAATCCCTGTTTTGTACGCTTCCTGTAAAGAAAAGCAAAACACTATTACCCTGACTCCAGAAATAATCCAACCCGCTGACAAAAACCTAGTTAGTTCCTATGGCCCAACCCGAATGGTGCGTAATGTAAAACAAGCCAAAAATGGAGATATTTTGATAGCTTCCTACACTGGCCTATGGCGATATGATGGCAAGCAATTTACCAATATTACCACTGCCATTAGCTCACCCAGTATCTGGGATGTGCTAGAAGACCAGAAAGGGAATCTTTGGATAGGCACTAAGGATTCAGGTCTCTATGTTTACAATGGAAAATCCTTTCAGCATTATACCACCCGTCAAGGGCTAGCCAGTAACATGGCCTTGCACTTATTTGAAGACAAGGCTGGGAATATCTGGTCAAATGCAGGTGGTTTAAGCCGTTTTGATGGGAAATCCTTTAAAACTTATACCACCAAAGACGGTCTCTCTGATAATAGTGTGAACACATTTCTAGAAGACAAAAATGGTAGAATTTGGATTGGCACTAGGGGAGATGCCTGTTATTTTGATGGCAAAACCTTTACCGTTTTCAAAAACAAAGCCGGCAAACCCTTTCACAATGTTTGGTCAATAGTAGAAGATCAACAAGGGAGAATCTGGTTTGGTGCAGAAATCATCAAAGAATTTAAAAACAGTACTTATTATCTTGATGGTGCTCCTGGCCTTTGGCGATATGATGGTACCAACTATACCAAGGTTTCTGAGAGAGGCGCTTCTGCTATAATGCTAGACAAACAAGGAAATATTTGGACTACAGGTGCAGACAAATCTATTGGAAACAGCACTTGGAAATTGTTGAAATATGATCAAAACAGTTTAAGCAGTGAAAAGCCAACTATCACCGATCTAGCAACCATTGACAGAATGCTTTGCAGAATCATTGAAGCTACTGATGGCAGCATTTGGTTTGGATCTATCAATGGGGTTTACCGTTGGGATGGAAAGACCCTGACCGATTTTCATGGACAACAAAATCAGGTCTTTCAAATTGATCAAAAAGAAAGCCGTATTACCTGGAAGGGTTCTATGAAAATCTCTGTAGCTGAAAAACATGTAGGATATGTTTCTATCTCAAAAGGTGAACTCTGGGTGGAAAATAATCGATTGGTAGGTGGAGCTGCTACCATTGACATGAATGCCATGGAATATGCAGACAAGAATGACAAAAACACACCCATTCAACACCTACAATCAGAAGACTATTTTGATGTAAAAAGATTTCCCTTTGCTACTATTGAAATTGCCCAAGTAGATTCATTAACGGATAAAACGGTTCAAATTACTGGATACCTAACCATTAAAACGGTTTCACACTTAGTAAGTTTTCCCGCAACCATTGATGTTCAAAACGGAGTCTTGAATGCCAGGGCCAAGCTCTCCATTGACAGATTCAAATGGGGCATTAGTTTTATGTCAGGTAAGTTTTATAAAAAAATGGCTGATGAAATTGTTTCTGATGAGATTGAATTTGAACTGAAAATTAAAGCTAAGAAATAGGGAGTGAATCTGAATTTGAGTAAATTGAACTTTTATAGAAAATCAAATTACCCAAATGAAGTTCCCAAAACTCCCATTACTATTATTTTGTCTAAGCCTTTTGATGCTCAATCTGTCAATGGCCCAGTCACATGAAAAATACATCGATGCCAATCAAGACGCGCATCTCAAAGAGTTTTTTGAACTAATTGCCATACCCAGTATTTCATCCATTCCAGCCAACAAACCAGATGTACAAAGAGCAGCTGTTTGGATAGTGAACAAACTAAAATCAATTGGCATCAGCAATGCCCAAGTAATGCCTACGGCTGGACAACCCGCTGTCTTTGGATCATGGGAGAATGCACCCGGCAAACCCACAGTGCTTATTTATGCGCATTATGATGTACAACCCGTAAAAGAATCAGAATGGCTCATACCTCCTTTTGCACCACAAGTAAAGGATGGCAAAATATTTGGACGTGGGGCCAGTGATGATAAATCCGGTGTGATGATGAGCATTTGGGCCGTAGAAGCCATGCTCAAAACCTATGGCAAGCTGCCCGTGAATGTCAAATTTATTTTTGAAGGGGAAGAAGAAGCCGGTAGCCCCAATTTCAAAAATCTGGCCATGGCCAACAAGGCATTACTAAAAGCAGATTTTGGGCTAAACGCCGATGGTGGTCAGTATGATGAAACTACCCCAGAAATCTTAATGAGTTTAAGAGGTACGGCTGCCATGGAATTTTCAATCAAGACCGCCGATATAGACGCGCATTCCGGACAATTTGGAGGAAAGACACTGAATTCAGCTTTGATCATGTCTCAAATCATTTCTTCCTTTTATACCAAGGAAGGCAATGTAGCGGTAGCTGGATTTTATGATAAAGTAATCCCAGCTACGGCTCAAGAAAAAGAGATGATGAAAAAAGTGCCTTATCACAAAGAAGAAGATAGAAAGATCCTGGGTTCTACCGCTGAAACAGGAGACACTACTTATTCAGCTTTGGAGCGAATCTGGTATAGACCTACTTTGGAAATCATTGGTATGCAAAGTGGATATACCGCAGCCGAAGGACATTCCAATATCATTCCTGGCAATGCTATGGCAAGGATTACCTGTAGATTGGTGAACAATCAAGACCCTACTGAGATTCAAGATTTGATTGTAAAACATGTGAATAGTCATTTGCCCACAGGCGCTACTGCTAGTTTTAAATTTACCAGAGGAAAGGGTGGTGCAAGTCCCATGAAATTCCCATCTGATACCAAAGAGTACAAATATGTTGCTGATGTATTAGAGAAAGTTTATGGCAGACAACCCATTCAAGTTGGAACTGGCGGTAGCATTGGCTCCTTAATTTCCGTTAAAGACATTCTTGGAATCTATATGTATTCTTTGGGCTTGGAACAATCAGACGAAAAATGGCATGCTTCTAATGAGTTCTTTAAAGTTTCCAGCGTGCGTAAAGGGCAAATCTTGTATTGCAATTACTTTGAACATTTGGCTGAAGAGGAAGCTAAATTGAAAAAGTAGTTAGCAAAATAACCCATTCACCACAACCATCAACCCTTTATAAACTCAAGCCTACTAATTTCAGTATGAACTGCTAATTTCATAGCAAAGACATTACATGCCCCAATACTTAACCACCGCACGCTTAACAGGTATCTGGTATCTGATCTTAGCCATTTCCGGTATGCTAGGATTCTTGATCTACCAACCTCAAATATTCATACCCAATAACCCAGAACAGACCCTAAAAAATCTAATTAATCTTGAAACTACTGCAAGAATTAGATTGATCCTTGAGTTTGTCATAATCATCTCTCAAGCACTTTCTGCCGTTTGGTTTTACAAACTATTCAAACCTATCAATGAATGGGGAGCATTCACTTTAGCTATTTGGGGAACCATGAATGCTGCCATTATTCTGATAAGCGCAATCTCAATGGCTTCAGCAATAGACATTGCATCTTCCACTACTCAAACCCTTCAAGAGAAAATAGGATTCATTCAACTACTTAGCCATTTTATTGCAAATGCCTGGGGAGTAGGAAGTCTATTCTTTGGTCTCTGGTTAATTCCAATGGGTTATATTATTGTAGTATCTAAGAGAATGCCCGTTTGGCTTGGAAGAACTTTAATCATTGGGGGAACTAGCTATATCCTTAGTGCCTTTTTTGATTATCTAGGAATGAAAAATCCTTTATTTGATTTATTGGTTATTCCTGCCACTATTGGAGAATTTTGGATCATTGGATATTTATTAATTTACGGTCTCAGGCCATCTTCTGAGAAATAAACTTCTTAACATATCGCCATTGGCAAAAACTTTTTTTTATGGCACCAAATCCAAACCAACCCTTTCCATTACCCAACTATAATCGCCTCTGTTTCCTAAAGAACATTATAAAAAACCCAAATATTGAAGTAGGAGACTATACTTACTATGACGATTTTGACAATGTAGAGAACTTTGAAAAAAACGTCAAATACCATTTTGATTTTATTGGATACAACGCCACTATATTAGCAGGAGTAACCATTGGCCATGGAGCCATTATAGCCGCCAATACCACTGTAACAAAAGATGTTGAACCCTACAGAATCATCCAACTATTTCAGCTCATTTGACAACACCAATATCCACTATCAAGTGGCAGGAAAAGGTGAACCGATATTACTCATACATGGATTCACCAATACCCTCAATGATTGGATCAAGAAACCCATCAATGAGAGCCTGCTCTCAAATGGTTATCAAGTAATATTGGTAGACCTTAGAGGCAATGGTCTCTCGGACAAACCCACAAACCCAGAAGCCTATGCCAACAATGCCGAAGCCAAAGACCTGATGGGTTTAATGCAAGATCTACAATTCAAGTCTTATAAAGCCATTGGTTATTCCAGAGGCTCCATCATCCTAGCTAGTTTGTTGGTGATGGACAAACATTGCAGCAAGGCTGTTCTAGGCGGCATGGGTGCCGATTTTACCAATCCCAACTGGCCCAGAAGGATTGGCTTTTACAATGCCTTGATGCATGATACCATTCCCGGATACGAAGGCTTTAGAAAATACATTGCGGAAAAAGGGCTTAACCCCTTGGTGCTTGCCAGTCAACAAAAAGAACAACCATCCACATCTACAGCCAAATTGTCAAAACTAAAACAACCCGTATTGGTGATTTGTGGAATAGATGATGCTGACAATGGAAATGGAAAAGAACTCCAAGAAATGATTCCTAATTCCCGTTTTGTATAAGTTCCCGGAAATCATAATTCCGCATCTGGAACCAAAGAATTTGCTAGCGCGATACTCAATTTTTTAAATTACTCATCCAACAAAAAACTTTATACATGCTTACCAAATCCCTCATCCAACAAGAAGAAATGCCCATTGATGAAATCATCAGTCTCACCTGGAAGCCAAAAGAAATTGTTCCTGCCGTGGCTGCTCCAAGATTGGGTGGCCCAATTGGATTTTGGATAGCTGCTTTAGATGGGTTACAGCACTTGTTGGAATCCTTTGGTCAATACATAGAGGACGATGAACTAAGACTACAAGCCCATCCACATCCCATTTCCGGAGCAATGGATTTTCAACAACGGTTAGAATTTCTGAGCTTCCACATACTCAGACATAAAGAACAATGCACTCAGTTAATGGCAGAAATGGGCTAGATCAACAGTTTCATTTATCACTCACTATTAATCGTTCAAAATTGAAATACATTATGACTCCCATATCCATTAACATAGCCCAAAAATTCTCATTGTTTGATTCCCTCTGGACGCCACATATTATTGGTGAACTCAATGGTCAATATGTAAAACTCTGTAAACTCAAAGATGATTTTGTTTGGCATAGCCATGAACATGAAGACGAGTTATTCATGGTCTTTAAAGGAACCCTGCTCATGGACTTCAGAGATGGCACCACCGTTTCAGTAAACGAAGGAGAAATTCTAATTGTACCAAAAGGAGTAGAGCATAGACCTCATACCAATGGCGATACCGTCCTCAATTTACTTTTTGAACCCAAGTCTACCCAGCATACTGGAGAAGCAGAAACAGATATGACAGTAAAAGAAATTGGATGGATCTAAAATTATACTGATGCCTAAAACCTTCCTCACTATTTTAGCCTTGATACTCACTGTTATTGGATTCATGGTAAAGCTCCCATCTGTCTTTCATCATTACGATAAAGAACTTCATGCTGCATTCTACTTTCTTGCAGCTGGATTTTTAAATATCCTCTATTCCAAAAATCTGACCACGCATATTTTAATTTTCTTAATTCTATTGGGATTTGGGATTGCCATTGAATACGCTCAAGCATATAGTAATGTTCTCCTGCACAAAAGGATTCATGGCCGTTTTGACATAGAAGATGTTAAAGCAAATACTAAAGGCTTGATAGCATTTAGCATTCTTTGGATTCCATATTTCTTTCTAAAGTCATCGCGCCAGCAAAACCCTACTCAATTTGAACACAACGATTAGATTTCCCCATTCCCCCCATCTAATGTAAATTCATGCTCCAGACCAACTAGCATGAAAAATACAGTTCCAAGGGGCAAACAATTGATTTTAGCAGCAGTCTTGCTGACTACATCGGCGCAAGCCCAAACAAAGGTTCAAAACCGCGATTATCCCATACAACCCGTGACTTTTAACCATGTTCACGTGAATGACCAATTCTGGGCACCGCGTATAGATATCAATGCCAATATTACCATTCCCTATGTGTTGCAAAAATGCCGCGAACAAGGACGTATTGACAACTTTTTAAAAGCAGCAGGCAAGAAAGACGCAACTAGCCAAACCGAATTCCCTTTTGACGATACTGATATTTACAAACTTATTGAAGGCGCTTCTTATTCCTTGCAGGTAAAACCCAATCCATCGCTGGAACGCAGCATTGATACCCTAATTGGCATTATTGGAGAAGCCCAAGAAGCCGATGGTTATCTCTACACCTTTAGAACCATGAAGCCCCAGAAACAACATCCATGGGTAGGAGCCAAGCGATGGGAAAAAGATCCTGACCTGAGTCACGAATTATACAATAGCGGTCACTTATATGAAGCCGCTACTGCACATTTTATTTCTACTGGTAAGAAGACCTTGTTAATTATTGCTATCAAGAACGCGGACTTGCTTGTCAAAGATTTTGGCCCAGACAAAGCCACTTATTTTCCTGGTCACCAAGTAGTAGAAATGGGTTTGGCCCGCATGTATAGAGTTACTGGCAAAACAGCATACTTAGACCTTGCCAAATTCTTCCTTGACATGCGAGGCAAGGGAACGGGTAAGTATTCAGAATATAACCAATCACAAAAGCCCGTAACAGAACAACACGAAGCCGTTGGACACGCAGTACGTGCTGCTTATATGTATACAGGCATGGCCGATGTGGCTGCCCTTACGGGCGATGCTTCTTATATTAAAGCCATTGACGATATCTGGACAGATGTGGTTAGTAAGAAAATGTACCTGACAGGTGGTATTGGTGCTACTGGTGCTGGTGAAGCTTTTGGAGCTGCGTATCACTTACCAAATATGAGTGCTTATGCAGAAACCTGTGCGTCCATTGCCAATGTGTATTGGAACAATCGCATGTTTTTATTGCATGGTGATGCTAGTTATATAGACGTGATGGAACGGGTATTATACAATGGTTTGTTATCTGGTGTTTCTCAAAGTGGTACCAAATTCTTTTATCCCAATCCATTGTCCTCCATGGGGCAACATCAACGCAGTGCTTGGTTTAGTTGTGCTTGTTGCATTTCTAATATGACCAGGTTTATGCCCTCTATTCCGGGATATGTTTATGCGCAAAACGCTAATAACCTCTACGTGAATCTCTTTATGACCAATCAGTCAAATATTAGTCTGCCTGCTGGTAAATTAAGCATCTCCCAAGAGACGGCTTATCCTTGGAAAGGTAAAGTGACTTTGAAAATTGATCCTACTAAGTCAATGGATTTTGTATTGCGTGTACGCATTCCAGGATGGGCCAGACAAGAAGCAGTACCAAGTAATTTATATCGCTTTGCGGATAATAAATCAGTGGCTATTCCTATTAGCATTAACGGAAAAGAAACATCCTATTCCATTGAAAAAGGATACGCTGTTTTTAATCGTACCTGGAAAAAAGGAGATTTAGTAGAAATGGATCTGCCCATGGAAATTGAGAAAGTTTTGGCCAATGATTTGGTCAAAGAAGACAAGGGTAGATTTGCTTTTCAAAAAGGGCCACTGGTGTATTGCTTAGAAGGGCCAGATAACCAAGGTGGTGTGGTGCAGAATATTGTGATGAGCAAAGACGCTTCCATTTCTGAAAACTATGAGCAACAATTACTCAATGGTGTTTTGGTCTTAAGTGGGGAAGGGGTTGCTACCAAAAGACAGGTAGCTAGCACTGAACTGCAAACAACGCCTTTGCAAGCCAAAGCCATTCCTTACTATGCCTGGAATAATAGAGAAGCATCAGAAATGCAGGTCTGGATTCCTTATGAAGCTGCTGCAGCAAGACCTAGCCCTGCTGCTACCATTGCTTCTAAAAGTGTGGTCACGGCTTCCATTAATAACAAAAGAATGTTGGGTGCGCTTAATGACCAATTTGAACCAGCCAGTTCTGAAGACAAATCTGGTTTGTATCTGCATTGGTGGCCAAAAAAAGATACCAAGGAATGGATCCAATATGATTTTGACAAAGCCTATACCGTTTCTGAATCAAGTGTCTATTGGTATGACGATGCACCTTTTGGTGGTTGTAGAATTCCAGCTAGATATACCATCTTATATAAGCAAGGCGATGCTTGGGTACCCGTAAAAAATCTAACTGGCTATTCACCTGTAAAAGACAAATACGATGTGGTTAGGTTTGAACCCGTTAGAACTACTGCTATAAGGCTTGAAATTCAATTACCCCAGAATTATGCTACTGGGGTGCATGAATGGATCATTCAAAATCCTGCTCTTGAAAAAAAGCAAGATGCATTGCCTCAATTTTCTGCTAATAATCCACAACTATTCAATGCCTTTTTAACCAGTGTGGCAGATACTACTTTAACCACCACCGTAGGTAATTCACCTAGGCTTCCTAACACTCTTAAAGGTACTTACAAAGACTTGGTTCAAGGGCCTCCTGTGACGGTGATCTGGCCTGCACCAACGGATAATACAGCGGTTTTAAAACCTGGAACCTATACCATTCTTGGTCGTGTGCCGGGAACACAATTAACACCCAAAGCCATTGTAACTGTTCAAGCAAGTGCTCCTCCAAAAGCACCCACTGCCAAATTGGTGGCTTTTAATTTAAATCAGGTTTCTTTGAATCCCAATGCAGTTGGTCAACAAACAAAGTTTACAGAGAACAGAGATAAGTTTATTCAAACCTTGGCCAAAACAGATCCCAATGCATTTCTCTATATGTTTCGTCATGCATTTGGTCAGCCTCAACCCGCTGGTACCAAAGCCTTGGGCGTTTGGGATAGCAAAGACACCAAGCTAAGAGGTCATGCATCTGGTCATTATTTATCAGCCATCGCGCAAGCATATGCTGGAACTGGTTATGACAAAGTCTTGCAGGATAATTTTGCTAAGAAGATGGACTATATGGTGAATGCCTTGTATGATTTATCCCAACTATCTGGCAAGCCAAAAGAAGCGGGTGGCCCATTTGTAGCAGATCCAACCTTGGTTCCCATGGGGCCTGGTAAAAAAAGCTATGACTCTGATATTAGTGATGCTGGTATTAGAAACGATTATTGGAATTGGGGCAAGGGTTTTATCAGTGCCTATCCACCTGATCAATTTATCATGTTAGAAGCTGGTGCCAAATATGGTACCCAATCCACACAAATCTGGGCACCTTATTATACCCTGCATAAAATTCTCTCTGGTCTGATTGACATCTATGAAGTGAGTGGTAATCAAAAAGCATTGGAAATTGCCACTGGTATGAGTCATTGGGTTTATGGGCGTTTGAGCAAACTACCAACTGCCACTAGGATCAGTATGTGGAATAGGTATATAGCAGGAGAATTTGGTGGTATGAATGAATCACTTGCACGTTTGTACAATATTACCAAGGAGCCGGAATACTTAAAAGCAGCTCAATTATTTGACAATATCAAAGTGTTTTTTGGAGACACTTCACACAATAGTGGTTTGGCTAAAAATGTTGATTTATTTAGGGGTTTACACGCCAACCAACATATACCACAAATGGTGGGTAGTATTGCTACTTACCGCGTGTCTAATAATCCGGAGTATTATGCTATAGCCGATAATTTTTGGCACAAAGCTGTTTACGATTATTCTTATAGCATTGGGGGAGTAGCGGGTGCTAGCAATCCCAATAATCCAGAATGTTTTATTGCTGAACCTAGTACATTGTATGCCAATGGTCTTTCAGCTGGTGGACAAAATGAAACCTGTGCTACTTATAATATGCTCAAACTAACCAGCAACTTATTTCTCTATGATCAAAATGGGGAATTCATGGATTATTATGAGCGCGCTTTATACAACGATATCTTAGCTTCTGTGGCCGAACATAACGCTGCCAATACCTATCATATTCCACTCAGACCTGGATCTGAAAAAGATTTTGGCAACCCCAATATGGATGGTTTTACCTGTTGCAATGGAACAGCCATGGAAAGCAATACCAAGTTTCAAAACAGCATTTATTTTAAATCTGTTGATGACAAAGCTTTGTATGTAAATCTCTTTATTCCTTCTACTTTACATTGGAGCAATAAGAAGATAACCATTGA